>OERG01000007.1_pt1 | contig 158468 bp, 149 predicted proteins | sample 1539951 | NCBI WGS metagenome assembly OERG01 (sample SAMEA3891870, study PRJEB23780) | metagenome | biome: terrestrial biome; feature: animal house; material: Caecal content | place: Italy | collected 2015-05-05
ATTTTATGTGTTAGCAATATAAAAGAATAGAAAGAAAAAGTTGAGCGATGCAACAGAAAAGTTTGATTTCCCTGCTTTGAGTCGTGGGTTTTGTGGAAAAGAAAAACCGCCGGAAGTATCAGGCGGTTGAGGGATTCAGCGCAGAAAATAGAGAACTAACCCATATATAATACTTGCAGAAATGCCGTACACCAGCACTGGCCCGGCGATGGCGAACAGCTTGGCGCCAACGCCCAGAATCAGCCCTTCGGACTTAAATTCCATCGCGGGCGACACAATCGCATTGGCAAAGCCGGTGATGGGCACAAGCGTACCGGCACCAGCCTTTTTTGCAATCTTGTCATACACATGCAGGCCGGTCAGCAGCGCACCCAGAAAAACCATTGTGATGGCGGTTGCAGCCGGGGCGGTGGTTTGGTCGAGTCCGCGCGATGTGTAAAAATTGGATACCGCCTGCCCGATGGTGCAAATGGCACCGCCTATCAAAAACGCCCAAAGCATATCGGTCAGCAAATGGGAGGGCGGCGCTTTTTGGTCGAGCATCTTTGCATATTCGTCTTTGGTCAGCTTCATGGAAGCACTTCCTTTCGGGTGTTTTGAACTGGGATTTTTGGGATAGTATGGACGGGGCGCGCGCACTTTATTCTGGCATTATAAAAATATATAGAATTGACCATTTTAAAAGGGTCAGATTGCTGATACACTGGGTACAGCAAAAAACACCAGACACAAAAGGAGGGACTGAAAATGAACGAGCCAAAGAGCAAAATCACCACTTATGACATCGTAGCGATTGCAATGATGGCGGCATTTGTGTTTGTGGCGACGTACTTTTTCAAAATTGACCTGCCCACCATCGGCGGAAAGGTCAGCATCAAATTGGGTAACGGTATCTGCATCCTTGCAGCGCTGCTGCTGGGCGGCTGGCGCGGCGCGCTGTCGGCGGCCATTGGCTGCACGCTGTTTGACCTGCTCGACCCGGTATACGCCAAGGAAGCTTGGGTGACATTCATCCGTTACTTCATCATGGCGGGTCTGTGCGGCACGATTGCCCATTGGCACGGCGCACAGGGTACTCGGTTTGGACGCAATGTGGTAGCCGCGATTGCCGGCGCGTACAGCTATTCGGCCATGTATATCGGCAGCAAAATTATTGGTCAAATGGTGCTGGGCGCACCGTCGCTGCGCAACGCCGTGATTGCCTGTACGACCAATATCACGGCATCGCTTATCAATGCGACGGCAGGTGTGATTGTTGCCTTGGTGCTGGCACCGGTGCTGCGCCGCGCACTCAGTCAAACCACCTTTGGACAGCATATCCAAAACCACACATAATACACAATAAAAATCCCGCTGGCTATCAGCCAGCGGGATTTTTTTACTTGGTATAGTTGTCGAAGTAGCCCTGAATGTAGATGATGGGGGTGCCCTTATCGCCCGAACCAGAGGTCAAATCGGCAAGCGAGCCGATGAGGTCGGTCAAACGGCGCGGGGTTGTGCCCTGTGTGACCATCGTGCCCTTGAGGCTGGCGGCCTTCTCATCCTTTTCGTGGATATAATCCTTGATAGCTTCCTTGAGCGCGTCGCCCTTAAGGTCTGCAAAGTCGTTGTCAGCCAGATATTTGAGCTTGACTTCGTTGGGGGTGCCTTCCAGACCGTCGGTATAAGCGGGGGATACGACCGGGTCAGCAAGTTCCCAAATCTGACCCACCGGGTCTTTGAATGCACCGTCGCCGTAAATCATGACTTCAACATTCTTACCGGTCTTGTCCAGCATCATCTGGTGGATTTTGTCCACCATTTCCTGACAGTGGATGGGGAACAACTTGATGGTTTCTTCGGTGGCCTTGTTGGAGCCGAGCAGACCAAAGCGGTCGTTGTAGCCCGAACCGTCAATGCTCTGGGTCATGATATCGTCGAGCGAGCATACACATTCGCCGCCCGCCTTGAGCAAGATGCGCGTGGTGCGTGCGCGGGTGTGGATGTCACAGGTCAGCACGTTGTGAGTATAGTCAAGGATGGCGCGTGCATCGTTGGCGAAGATAACTTCGACTTCGGCGCCCGCTTCCTGAATGATTTGCTTGTAGTATTCCACATAGTCCACGCCGGTGAACACATGGGTTTTATAGCCGAACAGTTCGCGGTATTTGGCCTCGGTCAGCACATCCGACCACGGATTGACGCCCTTTTCGTCCAGCTCATCCAAGTCAATCAGATGGTTGCCGACCTCATCGGATGGATAGCTGAGCATCAGTACCACTTTCTTGCAGCCCATTGCAATGCCCTTCAGGCAGATAGCAAAGCGGTTACGGCTCAGGATGGGGAAGATAACACCGACCGTGCCGCCGCCCAACTTGGCTTTGACATCGGCAGCAATATCATGAATTGTGGCATAGTTGCCCTGTGCGCGTGCAACAACGGCTTCGGTGACCGCGATAACATCACGGTCTTGGATGGAAAACGGAGCACTTTCAGCGGCAGCAAGAACCGAATCGACAACAATCTGTGCAAGGTTGTCGCCCTCGCGGATAATGGGGGCGCGGACACCGCGCGATACGGTACCTATCATTCTTTCCATAAGATAATTCCTCTTTCACGATGTATTTAGTGGAAAAATCCACGCGGTTATTTTTATTATATCGTTTTTGTCGAGCATAGACAACCGTAAAAGTAAAAAAAAACCACGAATCTGTAAAATTTTGACATTGTGCCATAAGGCAAGCAGGCAGTCGAAGGAAAAGACTTGACTTGGAGTGTACTTCAAGGTGTATACTCGAAACAGCCAAACGATTGGAATGTTGAGAAGGTGCCCGGCATTGGGCACGCAGAGAGGGGTTTTTTATCATGCAACCATCTAAGGTATATTTCGCCGATTTCCGCACGACTTTGACCGAAAACTTGCAGCAAAAACTGTGGCGGTTGATGGATAAGGCGGGTATGGGTACGCTGGACTTTGATAAAAAGTATGCGGCTATCAAGCTGCACTTTGGTGAGCCGGGCAACTTGGCGTTTTTGCGTCCCAACTGGGCCAAGACCGTTGCCGATTACGTCAAGGCACACGGCGGCAAACCGTTCCTGACAGACTGCAATACTTTGTATGTCGGCGGGCGTAAAAATGCGCTTGACCATATGGATTCGGCGTACTTAAACGGATTTTCGCCCTTTTCCACCGGCTGTCATATCATCATTGCCGACGGTCTAAAGGGTACGGATGAAGTCTATGTGCCGGTCGAGGGCGGCGAGTACATCCAGCAGGCAAAAATCGGTACTGCGATTATGGACGCCGATGTATTTATTTCGCTCAATCACTTCAAAGGGCATGAAGCTACCGGTTTCGGCGGTGCCATTAAGAATATTGGTATGGGATGCGGTTCGCGTGCCGGTAAGATGGAGATGCACAACGCGGGCAAGCCGCGCGTGCATACAGATGCCTGTGTGGGCTGCGGCATGTGTACCCGTGTGTGTGCGCACAGCGCAATTACGATTGCCGACCGCAAGGCAAGCATTGACCATTCTAAGTGTGTCGGCTGTGGCCGCTGCATCGGCATGTGCCCGCAAGATGCGATTGCGTGCGATTATGATGAATCTAATATCGTGCTCAACCGCAAGATTGCCGAATATACCAAGGCGGTTGTCGATGGCCGTCCGTGCTTTCACATTTCGCTTGTAATTGATGTGTCGCCCAACTGCGACTGTCACGCCGAAAATGATGTGCCCATCGTGCCCAATGTCGGAATGTTTGCCTCGTTCGACCCGGTTGCACTCGACCAAGCCTGCGCAGATGCGGTGAACAAGATGCCTGCCAACCCGCAGTCGGCACTGTTTGACCACGGCGCGGCACACGATGACCACGACCATTTCCACGCGGCACACCCCGAAACCAACTGGCAAAGCGCGCTGGAACACGCCGAGAAGCTGGGCTTGGGCACTCGTCAGTATACCCTGATTGAAATTTAAGTATGGTTTCTATTTTATGTGGACGGGTGGCGGTTGGTAAAACGACTTTGGCTGCTCAAATGCGTCAACAAACAGGTGCGGTTGTCTTGTCGTGTGATGACCTGATGCTGACTATTTTTGACGGCTGCTTGGGCGAAGCGCACGACCGAACGGCGATGAAGTGCTTGCAATACCTGTTTGGGCTGGCCGAGCAGTTGCACGAGCTGGGAAACGATGTCGTCATTGATTACGGCTTTTGGCTGCGTGCCGAACGCGATGCCGCCCGCGCTTACTTTTCCAGCCGCAAGATTGCACATGAAATCGTGCTGGTACAAACGGCTGACTCGGTACGGCTGGAACGGCTGGCGCGGCGCAATGAGGCGTTGCGCAACGCAACCGGGCGGGTTTACCGCATAGAGGGCGAACTGCTCACCCGTATGGATGCCAAATTCCAGCCCATCGCGCCCGATGAACCGGTGCGCCTTTACGAAAATACACAAGAGAGGAACGAAATTCCCCATGTCTAAATCTTTTTCGGTGCGCAAGCTGTGCTTTGCCGCCATGCTGCTGGCGTTAGGTCTGATTTTGCCGCAAGCATTTCACATGGTCGGCGGACAGGCTGTGTCGTCAATTTTGTTGCCCATGCACATTCCAGTATTGATTTGTGGCTTGCTGCTGGGCGGGTCATATGGCGCGGCAGTGGGCTGCCTGACACCGCTGTTGTCGTGTGTGCTGCTCGGTATGCCGCCGGTTGCCATTTTACCGTTTATGGTGGCAGAACTCATGGTATACGGTTGGATTTCCGGATTGCTCGGTAAGCGGATTCCGCTGTATCCGGCATTGATTGCGGCACAAGTTGCCGGTCGTATTGCTTATGCAATTGCGCTATTCATCGGCGGTACGCTGTTGGGAATGCCCTGTGCGGCACCGGTGTCGGTGATTGCGTCGGCAGCCAGTGGTTTGCCGGGGCTGGTGATTCAGTGGGTGTTTGTACCCGTGCTGGTCAAGCTGCTGCGGCGCACATTGCCCGAAACGGGTGAAGTTTGCGTGACGACGCGATAAAAATAGAAGATTAACGAACAAAAAGTCCTGCTGTTGTGAAAACAGCAGGACTTTTGTATTTTGAAAAAATTTTGTCGCGGTATATACGGGTTGCTTTGGGGATAAGGTGGGCGTATCTTTTGCCCCATGCACACATACAATAATAGGGTTATCCGCGGTTATCAATCGGGATGTAAGGCACGTTCTTAGACAGCGGCTTGAAAGCGGGGCGGATGATACGACCACCGAAAGCCACTTCTTCCATACGGTGTGCAATCCAGCCGACAATACGAGCGGTGGCAAACAGCGGGGTGAACATTTCCTGCGGAATGCCAAGCATTTTATAGACCAGACCGGAATACATATCTACATTCGCACACATGACCTTGGTATCGGCACCGCGCGCTTCAGCGAATGCGCCGGGGGTCAGCTTTTCGACCAATTCGATAAGGTTGAACTCATCGCTGTAACCCTTCTTTTCCGCGAGCGGGCGGGCGGCGGCTTTGAGCGCAACCGCACGCGGGTCACTCAGGGTATAGATGGCGTGTCCCATGCCGTAAATCAAGCCCGAATGGTCGCCGACTTCGCCGTTTAAGATGCGCAGCAGATAGCGGTATACTTCCTCTTGGTCGGTCCAGTCGGATACATTTTCCTTGATGTCGTTGAACATCTGAACGACTTTGAGGTTTGCACCACCGTGACGGGGGCCTTTGAGTGAGCCGACTGCCGCCGCGATTGCCGAATAGGTATCGGTGCCCGAAGAGGAGGTGACGCGGGTAGCAAAAGCCGAGTTGTTACCGCCGCCGTGCTCGGCGTGCAAAATCAGGCAGCGGTCGAGCAGCTTGGCTTCGTCGTCGGTGTAGGATTCATCTGGGCGAATGAGGCGCAGAATATTTTCTGCCGTGGACAGATTGGGGTCGGGCACATGCAGATACATGGATTGGTTGTCGAAATAACGGCGGCGTGCCTGATAAGCGTGCGAGATGATGACCGGATACTTTGCCATCAGGCCGATGCCCTGACGCAGAATGTTTTCGGTCGAGATATCGTCCGGGTTGGGGTCATAAGAGTAAAGTGCAAGGGTAGCGCTGGCCAGCTTGTTCATAATATCCGGGCTGGGGGCGCGCATAATCATATCTTCGGTGAAGTTGTCGGGCAGTGCGCGGGCTTCGCCAATCATCGCGGTAAAACGGTCGAGCTGCTCGCGGGTGGGAAGGCGACTGGAAAGCAGTAAATATTCGACCTCACCGAAGCCGAAGCGGTTTTCGCTTTCAAAGGCATAGAGCAGGTCATAAATATCAATGCCGCGGTAGGTCAGTTTACCTTCAATCGGTTCGCGTTCGCCTTCATTGAGCAGATAGCCATGAACGTTGCCCAGACGGGTGATGCCAGCGAGGACGCCGGTACCGTCGGCGTTGCGCAAGCCGCGTTTGACGTTATATTTAGAAAAGGTTTCTTTTTTAACCTGATGCAGCGGTTTGAGCTGCTCGCAAATGGTGTGAATCATTTCAGAATCCATATTTTTCATCTGGTTCACCATGGCAATTTCCCCTTTTTTTACAAAAAACTGTATATGAATCAATCTTACTATTATCCTGCAAATTTGTCAATCTGCTAAAAGTAAAAAAACGTAAAGTCAGGAGGGAGAAAAATGAAAAAAGTGTTGATAATTGGCCTGCTTCTGACCGCCGTCATCTATGCACTTCCGGTGTTTTGTGGGTTGCTGGAGGAGGATTCCCCGCTTCCTATCCCGCAGGACAGTATAGCAGTTGATGCAGAAATAACACCGCAAGAGCAGGAAACAACCGATACCACGCAAACGGTCGAGGCAAGCGGAAAGATTACAGTATTGGTTGATGGTGAGGCGCGGGAGATGGATTTAGAGGATTATGTGGTCAGCGTGGTAGCCGGGGAGATTTCGCCCGATTTCCCGACCGAAGCCATTCGCGCACAGGCGGTTGCGGCGCGCACCTATGCCCTGTACAAGCAGCAAGCTGGCCGGCCGGCACAACATGAGGATGCCGACGTGTGCGACCAACCAGCGCACTGTGCGGCGTTTGTTGACCTGAAAACCGAAGCGTCTGCGCGCTGGGGCGAAACCGCGCGGACGGACGCGCAGATTCTCCAGAAAGCCGTGCAGGACACAGCCGGACAGGTGCTGGTGTATGAGGGTAAGCCGATTGTGGCGGTGTTCAGTTCGGCGGCGGGCGAGAAAACCGAGCGGGCAGCCGATGTGTGGGGCAGCGAGATTCCTTATTTACAGAGTGTAGACAGTCCGGGTGGGGAACAGTGCCCCAAGTATCACGCTACGGTCACGCTTGACGCGGATGAAATCCGGCAGCGAGCGGCGCAAACCTTTCCATCGGCTGACCTGTCAGGTGACCCGACAAACTGGTTTAAAGCGTCCGAGCGCAGTCAGGCGGGCGGCATTATCCGCATGAAATTTGGCGGGATTGAAGTGCGCGGCACCGACTTGCGCACGATGTTAGGACTGAACTCGACCAATTTTACAGTTGACATTTCGGGGGATACACTGACTTTTACCACGACTGGATATGGTCACGGGGTTGGGCTGAGTCAGTGGGGCGCCAAGTATGCCGCCGAGCAGGGGCAGACCTATGAACAGATTTTAGCGCACTATTATCCGGGCACAACGCTGACCACCATTTCGGGTGCGGAATGAGGGCAAAGAAAGCCGATTGGATTTTTTACAAACAAAGTATAAACCTTTCTCCGAAGGCCGATACTACCTTCGGAGGTGTTCAGAGTTATGCGCAAACAGGGATACACGAGTCAGCCCAAAAAAGTTGACCGGGGATTCTATGTCATTTTATCCATTTGTCTGGTGGTCATTGCGGTTTCCAGCTATGTGCTGTTTTTTGCACCGGCAGCCAACGAGAGCGAAACCACCGACTCGACCTTGTATCTGCCCACAGGGGATACCGTCGTACAAGAACCGGTGTCGGTGCCCGATGTCGATGTACCGGCGGAGCCGACGGTGCAGCCCGAACCCGAAGCGGTAGAACAGCCGGTCGAACCCGAACCGCAGCAGGAGCAGCAGCCCGAACAGACCGACACGGCAGCACAGACCGCAGCCGAAGCACCTGCGCCAATCTGGGTCAAACCGGTGGATGGTGAAGTGATTAAGACCTTCTCCGGAGAAACGCTGGTCAAGGATGAGACGATGGGCGACTGGAGAGTGCACACCGGAACCGACTATGCAGCGTCGTCGGGCACGCGCGTGTATGCGGTGTCAGATGGCACAGTAGAGCGAGCCGAAGCCGATGCCCAATATGGCGGTGTTGTGGTGCTCAATTTGAGTGACGGTAAGCAGGCGGTTTATCAGTGTCTGGCGGGCGACAATCTCAAGGTGAACGCGGGCGATACCGTGCGCGCCGGGGATGTGATTGGCACGGTTGGAACCGAGGGATACGCCGAGGCCGGGCAGGAAAGTCATTTGCATTTGGAAATGTATGCAAATGGTGAAGCGATAGACCCGGAAAGCGTGTTTGGAAGCGCAGAACAGACCGTAAGTGAGTCGGAAGAACCAGCGGTCGCCAGTATGCCGGATGATGGCATTTATGTGGAAGAATAAGCACAAAATCTGACGAAATTATGTCGTTGAACAGGGAAAAGACCTCCGTAAACCGCACAGAGCGGTCAACGGAGGTCTTTTTCAAATGATTTTATAGGTTTCATATTTTTGAGAAAGATATATATAGAATATCCTTTTTCAGGGGTGGATATATCAGGTTGTACAGATAGGAAAAAAATCTTATATAATTTAAATATGATACAGTATAGGCAGATATATAGCTGATATGGTGTCAAAAGATTATTGTTTTTGGAGGTATCACTATGGAGTATGGATATATTCGTGTATCCAGCAAAGACCAAAATCAGGCGCGTCAACTTGCTGCATTGTCTGCATGTGGCGTTCGGGCGGACAATATGTATGAGGATAAGCAGAGCGGGAAAGATTTTCAACGACCTGCCTATACGCGGCTGCTCCGGCGGCTCAAACAGGGGGATGTATTGTATGTTTTGAGCATTGACCGATTGGGGCGTAACTACGATGAGATTTTGGAACAATGGCGCATGATTACCAAGCAGAAGGGCGCAGATATTGTGGTATTGGACTTTCCACTGTTGGACACGCGCACCAAATCGGGCAATGAAGATTTGACCGGGCGGTTTGTAGCCGATATGGTGCTGCAAATTTTGGCGTATGTAGCGCAGAAGGAGCGCGAGAACATCCGGCAGCGGCAAGCCGAGGGCATTGCAGCAGCCAAAGCGCGCGGTCAGCGATGGGGGAGAAAAGAAAAACATCTTCCGCCGGATTTTCCCCATTTATACGCCGCATGGCGCAAGGGGGAACTAAACGAGAAGATGCTGTTAGAGCGGTGCGCGATGAAACGCAGCACATTTTATAAACATTTAAGTAAGTATCGAGAGATGACAATGGAAAAAAATGTATGATTTGACAGTATCATATTGTCTATTGAAGTGTACTTTCATGGACTGGGTATTTAGATTCAATTCGCTACATATTATTTCGACGGACTGACGAAAAACATAAGATAACCGTTGATAGAATTTTGTAATTTGCACAGAAAAATAAAAAATTTGACAAAATCCACAAAAGTACACTTCTATGGAAATCATGAACCAGTCCAGCGGCATGAGATGGGGCGACCAATTCCCATTTTCATGCCGGAACAACAAAAAACCGGGGCAACTCCCCGGTTTTTTGGATATTCAAGAACATACAAAACAGCGTGTGCCGTGATAAATCAATATTTATCAGAGGAGAACGAAGTGCCGAACGAGCTGGTGTAATCGTTTTGGAAGCCGCTGTTCAGGCTGGGCGTGCTGCCGAAATTGGAGGTGCTACTGCCGAAGCTGGAAGTGGAATCCATGCCGGAGGAAGCGTTAAAGCCAGAGTCAAGCGCAGGTTGCGCAGCAGCCGGAATTTGCGTCGGCGTGGGCTTGGTATAGCTGGAAACCGATGCGGAACCCTTTAATTTGAAGTCATTCAGCAGACGCTTCATCAAGCTGGCCTGTCCGTTCAGTTCCTCACTGGTTGCCGCACTTTCTTCAGAGGTTGCGGACGTTGTGTGGATAACCGCCGAGATTTGGTCTACACCAACCGTGATTTGTGCGACAGAATCAGCCTGCTCCTTGGAAGCCTGTGCAATCTGTGCAATCATATCCAGAATACTGGTGGTTGCGTGTTCTACGTTGTCGAACGCTGCGCCGGTGCGCTCTGCGATTTCCTCACCGCGGGAGACATGCTTCAAAGAATTCTGAATCAGTTCTGTGGTATCGCGTGCAGCGTCTGCCGATTTCTTAGCCAGATTGCGCACTTCGTTTGCAACAACGGCAAAGCCCTTGCCCGCATTGCCAGCGCGTGCGGCTTCCACGGCAGCGTTCAGTGCCAGAATGTTGGTCTGGAATGCAATGTCATCAATGACCTTGATAATGCCTTGAATGTTGTTGGAAGCAAGTGCAATATCGCGGATAGAATCCTGAAGCTGCTTCATTTCCTCGCGGCCGTTGTTTACGACCTCGCCGGTCTCCTTGCCCAGCTCGTCAGCCTTCTGAGACAGCGAAGCGGTGTTGGAGATATGGGTAGAAATTTCGGTGAAGGTAGCGGAAATTTCCTCGATACTGCTGGCCTGCTCGGCTGCGCCCTGTGCCAGCTCCTGAGAGCCGTCGGAAACCTGCTCTGCACCTGCGGCAACCTGGTCTGCTGCGTGAATCAGGTCGGTCAGTACCATATTCATGTGAGACTGGAACGACTCAATGGATTCTTCAATATGTGCGAAGTCACCGATAAACTTTACAGGGGCGGAAACGGCAAAGTTCTTATTAGAGAATTCCGACATGCCCATGTCAATGGCATCGACATATTTTGCTAGTTCTTCAAAAGAGAAGTTTATGCGCTCGACCAGCTCGCCAAATTCATTGTTGCTCTGATAGTCGATTCTTGTATGCAGTTGACCTTCAGACAGTTTGATAACACCGTCTTTAATCAGATGTACCGCATGAGTGATGCAGTTGGTGGCACGCAGAGAGAGGAACAGGGAGAGCGCAAGAATCAATGCGAAGGTAACGATGGTGATGGTCATGAAGATGTTAATGCGCGCAACGGTGCGGTTTTCCTGCTCGGTGCGCAAATCGGTTGTAATCTGGTCGATTTCCTGAGAGATTGAAGCCAGATTGCTCAGTGCAGGCGAGCACTCGTGCAGAACGATTTCTTTTGCACCCTCAATATCGCCAGCAGCATAAGACGAGATGGCGTTGTTTGCAATGTTGAACCATTCGTCCAGAGCCGATTCATATTTTTGTGCCAGACCATCCTCGGTGCCATGGGTTTGTTTAAAAATTTCCACTTGCTCGTCAACAGTCGTAAGGCTGTTAGAAATGGAGTCTTTGAATTTCTGAACATCTTCGACGTGGTCGGTCCACATCATTTCGCGTAGGTCACGCGCCGCGATGTTGACGTAGATACGGCAATTCTTGACGGCGGTATCTGCGGCGAGAATTTCAGAGACTAGTAAGTTTGTGTCACGGTTTGCATTGAGCAGGCCGGTGATGCCAGTCCAAGCTAGGATACCCGATAGCACAATGACAATTGAGAAAATGCTAAGTAGGTATGGTTTTAGTTTTAGTTTTTCGAACATAACAGCTCCCCTTTTCTGTGTATGAATAGTTGCAAAATAAAGTGTTTGAACGCATTTTTATCTGGAAAGCAAAAGCTTTCGCTGCTATTTTAGTAAGCGATGGCGCAACGCTGCAAAGCCTATATTATGCTTGCAGAAGTAAAAAAAGACACATTTGTATGGTCAAATTTTGGTGAAAACGAGCATTTTTCAACTTCCTTTCTACAACTATACTTATGTTAATTATAGCAATAAATATTATTAAAGTAAAGCGGTTAAAAGACTTTTTGTGTAAAATCTTGGAAATGTAACCGGATTGAAATAGACTAAAATAGTGAAGTCTCTGGTCAGTGCAAGTGTGCGATGACCAGAGACTTTTATTTAGATAATGTATAGGTACGTTTTGTGTCGTTGAGTATAGGTTTTTACAGGCAAAAACAGCAATCTTATGGCTGGGTGGAACCGCGCCAGATGACCTCACAAGACAGGGTTGCTTTGGGCGGATTTTCAAACCGTCCGCGAATATGGTCGATGAGCAGCGCGGCGGCCGTGGAGCCTTCTTGGAAGGCGGGCTGTACGATAGTTGAAACGGTTGGCATAGATAGCCCCGCCCAGTCGTCGTTGTCAAAGCCCAAAATACCCAGCGTATGGGGAATGAGGGGGTGCAGCGGTTTGAGCGCGGTAAAGACGTTGGGCAAAAGCCAACAGTTGGGAACAAAAATAAGGGTACGGGAAGACAGGTCATGTGACTGAACCGCCGAAAGGATTTGGTCTGCTGGCGTGTGGGCATCAATGATGTGTGCATAACATGGAATATTTTTGTTTTCCAGCGCATCCAAACAGCCTTGATAGCGTTCCTGACGGGAGGTTAGAACGTGGGGAGTTGCCGAGAACATAATGACTTGTTCGTAACCCCGTTGCACACAGGACTCAATCGCATCAAATGTCGCTTGATAGTTGTTGGTGACGACCCACAGCGGCAGACCATCGGGATTACTGTCGATGCAAACCACGGGAATGTCATCGCGCTTGAGTTTTTCAATCGAAGCCTGCGGGTTGCCGCACGGCTGTAAAATCAGACCGTCTACGCCCATATCAATCATACGGTCAATGTGATTGCTTTCGGCGTCCGGGTCATAATCGCTGGTGCCAATCAAGATTTGATAACCGCCTTCGCGGCAAACCTGCGCAATGCCTTTGACCAGACGGTTGGCAAAGTGGTGGGTGATGTCTGCGATGAGAACGCCCAATAGACAAGAATGTTTGGCTGTCATCAAACGCGCGGTCGTGCGCGGCCGATAGTCATATTTTTCCACCACTGCGGCAATGCGGTTCCATGTGCTGGCAGACATTTTTTCGCGTTTACCGTTGAGGAAGAAAGAAACGGTCGTTTTTGAAACCTGTGCTTCATCAGCAACTTCTTGTATCGTCATTTTTTGTTTCAATGACATAGAGATGCTCCTTTTCCCTATATATAAAACCAGTATACCATACTCAGAAATAAATTACAATTTCTGGAATAAAACCGGTTGACAAGTCAAAAAAAATTGATATGATGAAGGTAGAATCAAAAAATAAGGAGATGTCCTTTATGCGACTGTATACCTATCGGGAACGCCCGGGTGCAAACGACAAAATTGGCGTAGGATTTGGGCAGGACACACTATATGCACTTGCCGATTTTGGTCTGTCTTTTGCCGACATGAATGACCTTATCTGCAACATTACGCCCGAACAGTTGCGCGTGCTGCGCAATGTTCCAGAGCAGGCAACGCCGATTGCACTTCAGGACATCGTATGCCGCGCCCCCATTCCGTATCCCATGCAGGATGTTGTATGCTTGGGCATTAACTATACCGCCCACCACAAGGAAGCCGGACGCTTTGACAAGGAAGCCTTTGGCGACCGTCCCAAGGCAATCTATTTTTCCAAGCGCGTCAATGAAGCAAACTGGGACGGCGGAAAGATTCCGCTGTATGACGGTTTGGTAGACAGCTTGGATTATGAAGTCGAATTGGGTGTTATTTTGGGAAAAGATGCCTTCTGTGTTCCTGAAGAACGTGTGCAGGAATATATTTTTGGCTATACCATCATCAATGATGTGTCGGCGCGCAATCTGCAAACCGGGCATAAGCAGTGGTATTTTGGCAAGTCTCTTGACGGCTATACTCCGATGGGGCCGTGCATCGTGACTGCCGATGAAATCGCTTATCCGCCCGTGCTGGGTATTCGCTGCTCGGTCAATGATGAACTGCGTCAGAATGGCTCGACCGGTGACTTGATTACCTCCATTTCCCAAATCGTTGCCGAACTGTCGCGCGGAATGACGCTCAAAACTGGCACGATTATTGCAACCGGCACACCGGCAGGTGTGGGCATGGGAATGCAGCCGCCCTGCTTCCTCAAGCCGGGCGATGTGGTCACCTGCGAGATTGAACAGATTGGAACATTGACCAATGTAGTGGATGACCAATAAAATTAAAGCAGAATATAAAATCCTGTGAGCGGAATATGACCGCCCACAGGATTTTTTTGCGCGCAAACCGATGATTATGCTTTCAATATCGTGAGCTGCTTTTGTCCATCCTTTTCGTGAATCACCACGCATTTTGCGTGATAAGGCATTCCTTCGCAGGATAGGACTTTTTTGCCGCGGTAAATCTCTTTGTGATAGACCGCAACGGTATAGCTTTCGGTGGGGGAAAGAATAAATTTGCGTGCCTGTGCAAAGTCTGCGGGGGTCGGCTCGTCCAGATTCTGGTAGACGGTAGCCGACTGTACTTCAATTCTTTCACCACAAAGGGTCGTGATAAGGGCAGTTTGGTCGGTGAAAGGCTGCTTGCTGTGTACGACGGTGTGCAATTGCTGTTCGTTGTAACGCAGCGAGCAGACTTCATTAGAGTAGACGCTCTGACCGGAGGTGGTCAGCGTCAAAACGGTATGCGGCGTGGTAACGCAGTGCGTGCCGTCGGTCAGCGCTGCAAGTGTGATATCGGGCGCAAAGTGCAGGCGGCTGTGTGCCTCATGGCTTCCGTCTGCTTTGAGTTCGTCCACTATCATCCAGATAGCCGGGTCAATCACGATGACTTTGCGCACCCATACTTGTAAGGGGTCATGGCCAATCATAGCGCCTTCCAGATAGTGGATACCGTCCACATGGCGTACATAGTTCTTGAGCGGCACGCCAAAATCGGCATAGCCCCAACTGTCACTGGGCTGGCAGTAGGTCTTTTCGTCTATCAGCACGCCGTTGTGCGCGGTCATGCCCTTGAGTTGTACACGCAGCGGATGGTCTTCGCGGTAGGTGTAGCGACCAGAATCAATTAGAACAGGCTGTCCCTGATAGTAGGCCGATACATGCAGGTTATCGCTGTGACCGTGACCGCTGCCAAGAGAGCCGTTGGTGAACATGGTGAAGCTGGCCGAAGGAGTCCAGTCGCTGCGCAGTACATACATACCGCTGTCGGCACCATCGTAACACAGCGATTCTGGGCATACGCCGTGCAAAGACATGTAGGTTTGTTCGCCCGGAACGCCCAGTACATACAGGCTTTCGGCATCCAGACGGTCAAGACCGGCAAAACGGAATTGGCTGTCCTCAAACAGAACTGCCGCGCGGCTCAACACATCGCGCGCGCAAACGCGGTCGCTGTCGCCGAAGGTTTCGATTTCACCGGCTGGGGTCAGTTGACCAAGCAGCGCCAGTGCCAGTGCATAAACCTGTTCACTCACGACGGGCGGGCAAACCTGCTCGGCAAGGCTGAGGTAATACAGCGCTTTCATACCATAGTTGAGCACTTCGATGTGATACATGGTCGATTGCTCCCAGTGCATCCCATCGGGATAAACCTGAATGGAGAATTGCAGGGCAAGTTCTTCGATTGCCCACTGGTATAGCGGGTCGCTGGCGAACGATTCGAGCAGGAAGGGCAGAACCGCGACGATAGCACAGGTTTGGATGCTGCCCCAGTTGCTGGTTTTGTATTTGGGCAGATAATGCGCCTGAAGATAGCGCAGTTGAAGCAGCATGTTGTCTACGATTTGTTTTTGTTCGTCGTCGCTCAGGCAGTCCAGATAAGACAGATAGGGCAGTGCTTCAAACCAGTTCATCACGCGGATGCCGGTGTCCAGCGTGCGGGTCGAGGGTTCGGGGACGATTTCAGGGTGTGCTGCTATCCAGTCCAGCACATAGAACTTTGCTTTTTGCGCGTATTTGCAGTCGCCGGACAGCAGCGAGGCAAGCAACAGATGGTCAAGATAGTCCATGCGGTTGAGCATGAAGCACCACTCCGGGTCGTCATTGCGCTGGGCGTTCCAATCCATGCAGTCAAAGGAATAGGGGGTTAAGCAGCGTTCCATATCCCAAGTCTTGTTAAAGGTAAAAGTTTGTGCCAGGAGTTCATCGGCGTGCGCAAAGATGTGTGCGCGCTCGTCAGCGGAAATGTGTTCGGCAATGTGCGGCAGGTCTTTTTGCGTTGCCAGAAAATCAAGAGATTTTTTTACAAAGTTCATATGGGACAGCTCCTTTTATGGCAAGATAGTGCAAAGGGAGTTGCTTTCGCAACTCCCTTTTTGGTATGTGTTAGGCCAGAACACCGAGAACGCTCAGCAGAACGCCGAGAACAACGGTAATCAGAACCAGCCAGTAGGTCGTAACATGCTTTTTCTTGATTAAGTAGTACATCAGCATGGTGTACAGAATCGGCAGCAGTGCCGGTGCGATTTTATCCAACATACCTTGGATATCCATAACCGACTGCTTGACGCCTTCCTGCACTTCGCCAGCGGCGAAGGTCAGGGCAACCTTCATCTTAACGAAGGTAGCAGCCAGACCAGCGATAACGGTAACACCAATCATGCCGGCAGCATCGGAAATGACGCCCATCTTTTCGCTGAGCTTGTCAATCATGCTGGTACCGAGCTTGCGGCCGTAGGTACCCATGACCATCTTGATGCCCAGCAGGACAAAGTTCATTGCAAACAGGAAACCGAGCGGTGCAAAGCTCATGCCGTCCATTGCCATCGAAGCGAAGATGGTGGAGAACAGCGGAGCCAAGCAGAACTGGGACAGCGAGTCGCCGATACCAGCGAGCGGGCCCATCAGAGCCATCTTGATGCCGCGGATTTCGCTGTACTTCATGCCGCTTTCAGCCATTGCAAGGTGAATGGAGGTGATGAAAGGCAGCAGGTTGGGGTTGGTGTTGTAAAACTCGCAGTTGTCCTTGAGTTCCTCGGACAGACGAGCCGGGTCATCACCGTACAGCTTTTTGAATGCGGGGAACATGGTCAGGGCGTAGCCAAGACCCTGGTAGTTACTATAGTTAAAACCATTCTGGAGGAAATAAGCGCGCAGGGTGGTTTTCGTATAGTCTTTGGTTGTCAGCTTTTTGGTTTCGTTATTAGATCCAGTCATCGTGTTCTACCTCCTGAGCTTCAGCGGCCGATGCAGCTGCAACAGCGGTCTTGCCAGCTTCGTTATAGTGCTTGATTGCGAATACTGCGCCAACCAGTGCGATACCGATAATCGGCAGAGAGAAGTAAGCTGCGCAGATGTATCCCAGCAGAGCAAAGGGGATAAGTTCTTTCTTGAGCATAACGCTCATAATCATAGCGAAACCGATTGCGGGCAGCATACCACCGGCAACGGTCAGACCGTCGAGCAGCCACTGCGGAATCATTTCAACCAGCTTGCTGAGCGTATCCATGCTGAATGCGCCGAGGAAGCCAAGAGCAAAACCAGCAACACCGAACAGGATAACGGTCATGTTTGCACTGCGGCGGAACTTGTTGAAGTCCTGCTTTTCCAGTGCGTGTGCAGCGCTTTCCGGAGCACCAGCGCGAACGGTGTAGATTGCCGTCTGGAGGAACTGGATTGCAACTGCGAACGGAATGGAGATGGGGAGTGCGCTTTCCGGAGTAACAGAGGACATGGTGATTGCCATGAGGGTACCGATGATGCCAGGGCCAATCGGGTTGGGAGGTACAGTACCGCCGGCACCGACACCGAAGCCCATGAATGCAAGTTCACCGATTGCACCGCACTGCAAAGCGGTCGGGATGTCGCCGAGGATAACGCCGACACCGAAGCTCAGCACGATACATCTGTTGGTGTAGATGCCCCATAAGTTACCCATGTAACAGAATGCTGTCCAAAGACCGATTAAAAGGGCCTGAACGATTGAAATTTCAACCATGATGGTATTTCCTTTCTATCGATGGATTTTTGAAGGAATCCCTTCATTCTTCTTTTTTCTTCTTTTTAGATATAATCCTTAATGTTGACCTGAATTGCACCGTCAGTGCCACTCGGAGTGGTCTGGGTGTCGAACTCAATGCCGTACTTCTCAACCATCTCGCGCAGAGCAGCCTTGTCTTCTGGGCCGAGGAAGATGGAACGGGTAACCTTTTCCTTACCTTCTGCATTGTGGATGTTGCCAATGTTGATTTTCTTAATCGGTACGTTGCCAGCAACCAGACGCAGTGCGTCTGCGCAGTCCTTAACGATTAAGAAAATGGTCTGAGCAGGGTTTGCCTTGTGGATGATGTCGATGACCTTCTGTACCGGATAGAAACGGATAGCGAGGTCTTTGGGCAGAACAGCCTTCATCAGAGACTGCGCCATCGGGTCATTTGCAGCGGCATCGTTTGCCACGATGACCGTGTTCATGCCCAGAGACTTAATCCACATCTGGCCTTGGCCGTGAATCAGTCGCTCGTCAATGCGCGTCATGACAATGTTGGGAGTGCTCATAAAGTAATCCTCTCTTTCTATGAATGTTTTTAATTCTACTGGCAGAAATTACCAGTAAGGATTCCAGTCTTTGATGCAGCGCAGCAGGGCTTCCATATAGAAGTAGTCGCCCCAGATGTTGCCTTCATCTACGCCCTTGCCCGAATGCCAGCTATAAACGCCGTGGTACAGGATGGGTGCACCGGGCTTTGCGGGCTGTTCGGTGTAGTTCTGGATGAGCGAGCGCAGAATGTTTGCTGCCGCACCGCGATATACGTCGCGGTCGGGGAAGTCGTCGCCAACCTGACGGTCCATTTCCATCATACCGCACACGGCGATAGCCGCTGCGCTGGAGTCACGCGACTGGTTGTCCGCATCGGTGAAGATGAGGTCCCAGAAGCAAACGTGGTCGGCGGGCAGACGGTTGAGGAAATAGTTTGCCATGCCGCGATACAGGTCACCGTACTCCAACTGATGGGTGTAGCGGATGTTGAGCGGGATACCGTAAATACCCCAAGCCTGACCGCGTGCCCATGCGCTGTCATCGCTGTAACCCTGACGGGTTGCACCGTGGTCGGGACCACCGGTTTCGGGGTTCATGTAGAAGGTATGGAACGCGCTGGCGTCGTCGCGGATGACGTACTTGCAGCTGGTTTCAAAGTGCTTCTGTGCGATTTCTGCGTAATGCGGGTCGCCCGAAACCTTGCTTGCCCAGTAGAGCAGCGGGATATTCAGCATACAGTCAATGATAAAGCGGTAATGCTCCTTGCTGTTGAACGGGCCCCAAGCCTGAAGGAACTGACCCTTTTCCTGCCAGCGGGTTAAGAGCTGGTCGGCGGCGAGCAGCGCAGCGCGCTTTGCCTTTTCGCTTCCGGTCAGGATGTAGCCGCTGACACAGGACAGCGAATACAGGAAGCCGAGGTCGTGGTGGTCAAGCTCAATCTTGTTTTCAATGCGGTGCAGGAAGCTGTCCACATTGCGTTCAGCCAGTGCGCGGAACTTTTCATCCTTTGTGTACTCGTAGCACAGCCACAGCATACCGGTCCAAAAGCCGTTGGTCCACTCGATGTTCTCGATGATGGGGTATTGCAGCTGCTTGGTTGCAGGCCACGGGAATTTGTCGCCAAAATACTCCATGTTGGCCTCGACCTGTTTCACACAGTTTTCAAAAGCGGCAATTGCTTCTTCTTTTGTAATCGGAGGAGTCTCCAGAAAGTCTTTGCGCAGAGCAATCTCTTCGATATTGACCTTACGAGTCATAAACATCACCTTTCTTCAAGGATAATCGCTTCACAGGGGGATGCCTGTGAACGGCCTGAGAAGTAAACCGTTTTACTAGATGAGCATAATTATACGGGCTTTGGGGGTTTTTGTCAATTGTTACTATTGCAAAAAACTGAGCATTAAATTTTGTGCACTAATTTATTTTGGGGGATAAAAACCCAAAAATTTAAAAAATTAAAAAAAGATGATAGATTTTCATTGACAAAACCGGTTTACCAAACTATACTATTAGTGAACCGATTTACTAGCAGCAATTTGGTCATTAGCTAAAAAACATATGGTCAACATAAACATGACCAAAAGTTACCAGCTTCTTTGGCAAAATAGCTCACTATCTAAAAAGTTTCTGAACACTGGGCGGAAACAATTTGAGACGATTGCCCGTCCTTCAAAATTCAGTCGTATTTTCGGACTGTGTCAGTCCTCTGAGCAGCCCGAAACGAAATAGCAAATAGAACCAACCGTTTTATAAGTCTAAATTTTTTGGAAAGGAAGAAACATCATGTTTGAAATGTCCAAGTTCTCTCTTGAAGGCAAAATCGCGCTGATTACGGGTGCATCGTACGGCATCGGCTTCGCCATCGCAACCGCATACGCCAAGGCAGGCGCAAAGATTGTCTTTAACGACATCAATGAATCCTTGGTTGAAAAGGGCATGGCTGCCTATAAAGCAGAAGGCATCGAGGCACACGGCTATGTTTGCGACGTTACCAACGAAGAGGCGGTTGCAGAGCTGATTGCCAAGATTGAAAAGGAAGTCGGCACCATCGACATTCTGGTAAACAATGCTGGTATCATCAAGCGTACCCCCATGCTGGAGATGACCGCAAAGGATTTCCGTCAGGTTATCGACATCGACCTGAATGGCCCGTTCATCATGTCCAAGGCTGTTCTGCCCGGCATGATTGCCAAGGGTCACGGCAAGATTATCAACATCTGCTCGATGATGTCCGAACTCGGCCGCGAGACCGTCAGCGCATATGCAGCTGCAAAGGGCGGCTTGAAGATGCTGACCCGCAACATTTGCAGCGAGTTTGGCGAACACAATATTCAGTGCAACGGCATCGGCCCTGGCTACATCGCAACCCCGCAAACCGCACCGCTGCGTGAAATCCAGCCCGACGGTTCCCGTCATCCGTTTGACCAGTTCATCATCGCTAAGACACCGGCTGCTCGTTGGGGCACTCCGGATGACCTCATGGGCCCGGCAGTATTCCTCGCAAGCGATGCCAGCGACTTTGTAAATGGTCATGTCCTCTATGTAGACGGCGGTATCCTGGCTTACATCGGCAAGCAGCCGCAGTAAGGAGAGGCGTGCGAACATGAAAATTGCACTGATTAACGAAAACTCTCAGGCTGCAAAGAATGCGCAGATTTATGAAATTCTGAAGCAAGAGGCTGAAAAGGCTGGTCATACCGTGGACAACTACGGCATGTATTCGGCAGACGACGAGACCCAGCTGACCTATGTAAAGAATGGTCTGCTGGCAAGCATCCTGCTGTCGAGCGGCGCAGCCGACTTTGTTGTAACTGGCTGCGGCACCGGTCAAGGCGCAATGCTGGCTTGCAACTCCTTCCCGAATGTACTGTGCGGTCATATCACCAACCCGCTGGACGCATATCTGTTCGGTCAGGTAAACGACGGCAACTGCATTGCCATGCCGTTTGCACAGGGCTTCGGCTGGGGCGCAGAAATCAATCTGCGTGATACCTTTGCCAAGCTGTTCTCTGAGCCGTTCGGCGGCGGATATCCCAAGGAGAGACGCGAGCCGGAACAGAGAAATAAGAAGATTCTTGACCAGGTCAAGAAAGTGACCCACAAGCCGATTTTGACCATTCTCAAGGAAATCGACCAGGATTTCCTCAAGGAAACCATCTCCGGCAGTCACTTCGCAGAATATTTCTATCCCAATTGCAAAGACGCAGAGATTGCAAACTATCTCAAGTCGCTATAAACAAATCCATACAGTTGAAACTTCTCACGCAAAGGCGCTCGGTGGCTTTACGGCCATCGGGCGCTTTTGCCATTTTTATATATTGACAATCATCTATGTATATGATAGCCTAATAGATAGACAAATATCTATGTGAGGGGATAACCATGAACGTAATGGATGTAGCCTTGATTTGCAAGGCATTGTCGGACAGTAATCGACTGCAAATTGTCCAGATTCTTTCGGATGGAGAACGATGTGGCTGCCAACTGCTGGAGCAATTCCAGATTACACAGCCCACATTGTCTCATCATATGAAAATTCTATGCGAATGTGGTCTGGTGAGCGCCCGTAAAGAGGGAAAATGGCAGCATTATTCATTGAACTGCCAGACATTGCGCGCGTTTCAGTCCTTTATTGCCGGCTTGACTTGCACCAAACAGGATGGAGGGTATTGCGATTGATTTGGGATTGGATTCAAAAGCAGCTTTTGGGCATGAAATGGCTGGAACAGGCGGTTGGCGCGGGATTGCGCGCCGTGGGCGTGGATACCGCTTCGCGGTGGGGGGCAAGCGCACAGTTTTTTGTATATGACGTGATTAAAATTAGTATTCTGCTGTGTGTACTCATCTATATTGTATCCTATATTCAAAGCTTTTTTCCGCCCGAACGAAGCAAACGCCTGATAGGACATTTTCACGGCATCGGTGCCAATTTCGCGGCGGCGCTCTTGGGAACGGTCACGCCGTTTTGTTCCTGTTCTTCCATTCCGCTGTTTATCGGTTTTACCAGCGCTGGTTTGCCGTTGGGCGTGACATTTTCCTTTTTGATTTCTTCGCCTATGGTCGATTTGGGCAGCTTAATGTTGTTGACCGGTGTTTTCGGCAGCAAGGTTGCCATTTTGTATGTCGCAATTGGGTTGCTGGTCGCCGTGGTGGGCGGTACGCTCATAGAGCGGCTGCACATGGAAGATGAAGTCGAAGCGTTTATCCGCAACGCCAGTGCATCTGCGCTCGAAGAAGCGCAGATGACCACAAAAGAACGGCTATCTTATGCAAAAGAGCAGGTGCAGGGCACATTCCGCAAGGTGTTCCCGTATATTCTAATCGGAGTCGGCATAGGAGCGGTCATTCACAACTGGATACCACAAGATTGGATTGAAACCATTCTGGGCAATCGCAATCCATTTGGTGTCGTGCTGGCGGTTTTGGTCGGTATCCCCATCTATGCCGATATTTTCGGCACCATTCCGATTGCCGAAGCACTGTTATATAAAGGTGTGCCGCTGGGCACGATTTTAAGTTTTATGATGGCAGTTACCACATTAAGTGTGCCGTCGCTGATTTTACTGCGAAAAGCTGTTCGACCGAAGTTGCTTGCGGTCTTTCTTATGATTTGCATGGTGGGTATCATGCTGGTTGGATATGGCTTTAATGCAATAGAATTTTTGATATAATTGGGAGGAAATACAATGGGATGGTTTTCACTCGGAGCAAAACACAAGCAGCCCTTGCCGGATGCGGCTGTGCCCGCGCAGCCGCAAGCAGCGGTTACGGTTGTTAAGGTGCTGGGCAGCGGGTGTGCCAAGTGCAATGAATTGGAGCAGGCGGTACGGCAGGCGATAGAAGAATTGGGCATGAACGCCGCAATAGAACATGTGACCGAGTGGGAGAAAATCGCGGCATATGGCGTCATGCAAACACCGGCGCTTGTGATAGATGAAAAAGTTGTGTGCAGCGGTAGGGTATTGAAAAAAGATGCGGTGATAGCGTTGTTTCAGCAGGTGTGTAATAATGAAGAATAAGAAAAAAGTAGCGTTTATTTGCGTGCATAATTCGTGCCGCAGTCAGATTGCCGAGGCATTGACCAGACATTTTGCGGCTGACGTATTGGAAAGCTATTCGGCGGGAACCGAGACAAAACCGCGCATCAATCCCGATGCAGTGCGATTGGTCAAACAGCTATATGGAATTGACATGGAGCAAACGCAATATTCTAAACTGATTTCGGATATCCCACAGCCTGATATTGTGATTTCAATGGGGTGTGAAGTCGGGTGCCCGTATATTGGGCGCGAATTTGATGACAATTGGGGATTGGATGACCCAACGGGAAAAGAAGATGCAGCATTTTTGCAGGTGATACAGCAGATAGAAGCCAAGGTCTTGGAATTAGCTAAACGAAACGCACCGTAAGCAACTGTTGGATTGACGCTTAACTTTCTTTGAATTTTGTGGTAGAATAGCGGAAAAGTAACAAAATAGCAAGAAAGGAAGAGAACGGTTTCGCATGACAAAGGAAGAAAGAGCACTTGAAATCATAGAACGCCTTAAACGGGAATATCCCGATGCAGGCTGTACACTGGATTATAATGAGGCGTGGAAGCTGTTGGTCAGTGTGCGGCTTGCGGCACAGTGTACCGATGCGCGGGTCAATATCGTCGTGGAAAAATTGTATGAAAAGTATCCCGATGTTGCGTCGCTGGCGGCGGCCGATGTCGATGAGATTGAAAAAATCGTGCATCCCTGCGGATTGGGGCCGAGCAAGGCGCGCGATATCAGCGCTTGTATGAAAATTTTGCGTGACCAGTATGATGGCGGGATTCCAGAGACGTTTGAAGAACTGCTCAAATTGCCGGGTGTCGGGCGCAAAAGTGCCAATCTGATTATGGGAGATGTGTTCGGCAAGCCTGCGATTGTCACCGATACCCATTGTATTCGACTGGTCAATCGAATGGGATTGGTAGACGGTATCAAGGAGCCGAAAAAGGTTGAAATGGCGCTGTGGAAGATTATCCCGCCCGAAGAAGGCAGTGATTTTTGTCACCGGTTGGTGTATCATGGACGGGATGTTTGTACCGCGCGCACCAAGCCGCACTGTGAAATGTGCTGTGTACGGGATTTGTGCCCGCGCAATGGCGTATAACAGAAAAGCCGTCTATCCGAAAGTTTCGGATAGACGGCTTTTGCGTCTGCATTAAGTGTTGTGGTGATAAATGTGGAAACTGTTTTTGTTTTGTCGTTTGACAGCATAAAGCGCCATATCTGCTTTGCGGTAGAGTTCGGCAAAGGTCGTGCCGTCCACCGGTGCCCGCGCAATGCCGATAGAAGCGCTAATAGAAAGGCTGATGTCGTCTTGGGTATAGGTTTTGCGCAGGACGCTATTTAGGTTGGTGGCTAACTTTTCAATCACGGCATCGCTGTCTAAATCTTTGAGCAGGATGACAAATTCATCTCCGCCCAGACGACCAATCAGGTCATCTTTGCGGAACTGATGCTTGAGAATATCGGCCACTTCGCGCAGCACTTCGTCTCCTTTTGCGTGTCCCATTGTGTCGTTGATGGCTTTAAAAGAGTCCAAGTCAAGCATCAGGAATGCGCTGATACGGCTGGAAGGGTGGGACAGATATTCGTTGACCATGATTTCAAAGGTTTGACGATTGAGCAGATGGGTCAAGAAGTCATATTGGGAGCGCTTACTCAGGTGCAGAGCCTGTTGTTTGCGGCGTTCAATTTCTAAATCTTTTTCTTTCTGGTCGTTGTAGTATTCCAGCACGCCTACAATGTGGGTATCCGAAGGACGGCGGTATACATCGAGCAGAAGGATTTTAAACCAAGTCATTTTATTTTGACAAGAGATATGTATAATGGCTTGGCTGTTGGCCTCACCGCGCAGAACACTTTCATACACCGCTTCATAGGCTTTGACGCAAGTGGGGTCAAGTAGATTGTGAGAGGCAAGGAAAGAAGGGTGGATTTTGGAAAGTGGGAGGGTATAGCTGCTGGCAGAGAAACGGGGGCTGTGCAGCGTGATTTCCTGACGGCGTAAATCCACCTCAAAAGGAATGTCTTTGGTTTTTTTCAGAACCGACTGGAACAGGCGGTTGTGAACCTCTAAAAACGCGTTTTTATCCTGCACCAGACAGTACATGCGGCAGACGTAGAGCACACAGGCCAAACCGATTGCGATGATGCACAAGGAAATTTTGACCATCATGCTCAATGCCAAACGGCGCATAGCACTTGCCGATTGGTCAACGTTCTGTTCGGGCAGCATGGAGAATACATACCATTGATTGATGCCGATGGGCTGATAGCTCACATAGCGGCCTTCGTTTTTGAAAGTGCAATAAAAGGAACCGCTTTTACCCGCCTGCATATCGGCGCGAACCTGTTCCGGGCTGCCGGTTTGGTGACAATCGTAGCGCGCCATTTCGCTCCAGATTTCGTTCTGGTCTTTGGAGGCCCAGACGTTATCACTGACCGAACGGCTGATATAATGCCCTTGACTATCTACAATTTGAAAATAGCTGCTTTCGTTTTGTGTCCAATCCAGATTAGAGACAATATCCTGTACAAGATAGCGGCCATATAAAGCGCCGACAATCTTATCCCCATCATAGAAGGGGATGGCAAGCAGAATCATATTTTCAGCATTTGGGGCTTCGCCTTCAAATACATCGGATATGTAGCGGTTGCCTTTGAGAACCTCTTGAAAAAATTCAGCATCTTGAATATTCTTATGGATATGATTGGTGCTGTACGCATTTCCCTGCAAATCGACTACGCCGAGTGATGTGAAACCGGTCGAATCTTTGACCGGCTCAAGCTGTGTGACCACATCTTCAGGAACCCAACCAGATTTGGTATGGATAAACGTTTCGGTTGTCTCTAAGATTTGGAAACAAGAGGACAGTTTTGCATGGAAGGTGCGAGTAAAATACCCAGACATTTGGTTGACGCTGCTCATATTCTGCTCATAGACTGTTAAATATACTTGGCTGTTAAAGTGTGCAACCGAGAGGCAAGCGAGAATAACCACCAGCAAAAATAACAGAACGGTACGCAAAAACAGGCGGCGGAGTTCGGCTTGCGATAGCAATTTATGAAATTTTAAATTGGCACGTCCCATATCAGCAAGCTCCATAAGGTATTAAAAAAATGTAATGAAATGCTTGTTTATATATATTATAACGTTTTTATATATCCAATACAAGACTACCGCTTTTGGCGTATATATAATTTTATGTAAGATAAATTGCACATAAATTGTGAAAATAAACGAAAAAACGGTAAAATAGTTAAAAAATGGACAATATGACAAAATGGAAAAATACAAAAATATTTTTTTGACGATAATAACCGGAAGAATACCCAAAATCCGCGCCAAACAATTTGCCGAAATCTGTCGAGAACGGCAGTTATGTGTAATCAAGTGTTTTTTACATGACAAGCACAGTAGGATATGATACCATAGACTTAAAGCCAAAGGGAACGATATGAGAACAGAAAGAAAGGAAGCGTTATTTTGGCAATCAATAAACGTATGCAAGCAGCGCTGCGGTTGTTATCCTATCCGGCTGCTGCGGATTTGGATAAAGTATATAAGGTGGAACGGATACTTTATACGCTCAAGGCGGCACCGCTTTCGCCGCTGTATCACTTGTGGGACCATAAAATTGAATCCATAGATGGCACACCCATTCGGGTACGCATCTACACCCCCAAAGAGCAGACCAGCAACCGGTTACTGTTGTTTTTTCACGGTGGCGGCTGGGTGTTTGAAAGCGTGGATACTTACAATCAGGTGTGCAAACGGCTGGCCAAGGCAACCGGCTGTCGAATTGCGTCGGTGGAATACCGCCGCGCACCCGAATTTCCGTTTCCCGTCGGGCTGGAGGACTGTTACGCAGCGGCAAAGGCAATCTATACCCACGCCGAGCCGTTCGGCATAAAGGCGTCGGATATCACGCTGATTGGAGACAGCGCGGGAGGAAATCTGGCGGCCGCAGTCTCTTTGCTGGCGCGTGACCGCGGCGATTTTTTGGTATCACAGCAGATTTTGATTTATCCGGCAACCGCTGCCGACCACAGTGAAACTTCACCGTTTGCGTCGGTGCATGAAAACGGAGAGGGGTATTTGCTGACTTCTCATCGGGTGCAAGAGTTTATGCGCATGTATGCCGGTCAAGACGGTTCGGCGATGGAAAACCCGTACTTTGCCCCGCTGCTCATGTCCGATTTGACCCGCCAGCCGCGCACGCTGGTCATTACCGCGCAATATGACCCGCTGCGCGACGAGGGGGAAGCCTATGCCAAAGCGCTTGCACAAGCGGGAAACGAAGTGCAGGTTCACCGCATACCCGATGCCCTGCACGGATTTTTTTCGCTGCCCGCGCGATTTGCACAGGTGCAGCGTACTTACGCATATATTCAAAGATTTCTGGGAGTGGATACGCAATGCGAAACAGGCAACCGCAAAAACCGGACTGGTACCGCTTGGACAACGCGGCCAAAATCTTCCCGCCGACGGTTCACGGGACGGACACGGCGGTCTTCCGACTGACCTGTGAACTGACACAGCCGGTCGAACCGGCTATTTTGCAGGCGGCACTCGACCGCACAGTGGAACAATACCCCAATTTGCGCACGGTGCTGCGGCGTGGCGTGTTTTGGTATTATTTGGAGCAGACCAGCCGCCGGGCGCGTGTCGTGGTCGAACATGCGCCGCCCTGTGCACCGCTCTATGAGGATAGCCGGTCGTCGCTGTTTGAGGTCAGTTACTGGAAAAATAAAATCAACTTTGATGTGTTCCATGTGGTTGCCGACGGCGCGGGCGCAATTGATATGCTGCAAACGCTGGTGACCGAGTATGTGACAGCCGCTCACCAGTTGGATTTTGAGCAGCAGCCCAAAGTCGCAATGGATGAGCGCATGGAGGACGGCTTCCAAAAATATTATAAAACCGCCGCTCGAAGTACCAAAACACCTGCTAAAGTCAGGGCATACCGTCTGCCCCATCGCGGAAAAGATTTGAAGGTGCTGGAAGCCGTGTGCGATGTGCGCCAAGTGTTGGACGCGGCGCACCAATACGGCGCAACGCTGACCGTATATCTGGCAGCGGCTATGTTTGAAGCCATTCACGGCGGGATGTATGTGCGGGACAACAAAAAACCGGTCGTGCTGACTGTACCGGTCGATTTGCGCAGTTATTTTCCCTCGCATACGGCGCGCAATTTTTTCAGCATTATCCGCGCTTCCTACTCGTTTGACGAGCGGGACGGCACGTTTGAAGATATTTTGCAGCAGACAGCCGCGGCATTTAAGCGCGAACTGACCGCCGACAATCTGGCGGCGCGGCTCAATGCGCTGGCATCGCTCGAGCACAACTTTTTACTGCGACCCATTCCGCTGTTTTTGAAATATCCGGTTTTGTTCGTGTCGGGCAAGATTTCCGATGTGGGGGAAACGGCGGTGTTGTCCAACATTGGAAAGTTCAAACTGCCCGAACCGGTGCAGCCGTATGTCAAAGGGTTTGGCGTGTTTGTGGGCACCGATGCCTTACAGCTCTGTACTTGCAGTTATGGGGATAGCTTGCATTTGGGTTTCACCACGACCTTGCATGACATGGCTGTGATTCGCCGCTTTTTTGCGCGGCTGACCAAGGATGGCGTATCCGCCGAGATTCGCAGCAATACCATGTATGGGGAGGGACGCTAAATGCAATATTGTCCGCTTTGTCAGGTCAAAGTCGTGGGCAGCAAACGCGCTTGCCCACTGTGCGAAGGGCCGTTGACCGGTCGGCCCGAACCAGAACGCGAAGTGTTTCCACAGGTCGTGCCGCCCCATCGCCGCGCGCGTGTGGCGCGGCGTATCGTGACCTTGTGCGTGTTGGTGGTGCTGGCGGGCTGCCTTCAGGTGGAAAGCGTGTGGCATCCGGTGAGCAACTGGCCGCTGATTGTCATGGCAGCCGCGCTGTGTTCATGGCTGGCGGTTATGCTGGGGATTTCCCGGCGGCGACTGCTCATGCAAAATCTGACCGCACAGACGCTGTTATTTTCGGTTTTGTCGGTCTTGTGGGATTTTGGAACGGGTTGGCGCGGTTGGTCAATTACATGGGTATTCCCCATTCTGTTTATGGGCGCAATCGGCGTACTGCTGCTGCTCAAATTGGTGTTGCATGTGGCGATGGTGGATGCCGTGGGCTGGATTGGCGTGTTGGCTGTGCTGGGCTGGGTCGTGCCGCTGGTTCTGCTGTTGACCCAAAAGATTGATTTTATGTTGCCCAGTATTCTGTGCTGTGGCGTTTCGTTTGTCACGCTGGTCGTTCTGGTGCTGTTTTTTCACCGCTATATGCGGCAGGAAGCCGAACGGCGCTTTCACCTGTGATTTGTCGCATAAAAATCCCCCGAACATCGTTCGGGGGATATATTTTTATTTGAGGAAACCGGCAATGATGCGTTCTTCGGCTTCTTCGGCGGTCAGCCCGAGGGTTTGCAGCTTGAGAAGCTGTTCACCAGCGATTTTTCCGATGGCGGCTTCGTGGATAAGCTGTGCATCCAGATGAGCCGCTTCCAGTGCGGGCTGTGCATTGACGCGGCCATGTTCGGCTAAAATCGCATCACAGGCAGAATGACCGGTGCAGCGGTTGTTTCCGTGAATCGAGGAGATAAACTCTTGATACGACTGTCCCTTTGCCACCGAGCGGGACACCACATCGGTCGAGCAGTCCTCACCATCCAGCACAACATCAAAGACGGTCTTGGCATACTCCTCACCGTCGGTTAAAATGCGCTCGCGCACGATAAGTTTAGCGCCGCGGTCTAATTTTCCGGTCGTGCGGCGCTCGGAGATATCCACGCCGCGCAATTGTACCGTGTCCATTTCAAGCACGGCATTTTCTTTCAGATAAACGTCGGTAATCGGGTCGATACGCTTGAGACGGCCGGAACCTGTGCCGATGTGCTTTTCCTGATACAGAACGTGTGCGCCTTCTTCGAGGAAAAAGCGGTGGATGCCGTTGTGACGCGCTTCGCCTTCGTTGTCGGCATGTACACCGCAGCCCGCAACAATCGTAACGTCCGCGCCCGCACCGACAAAGAAGTCATTGTATACCAGGTCGTTGACATCGCTGTGGGTGACACAGGCGGGAATGTAAACGGTTTCGCCCTGCGTGCCCGCGTCAATGTGGATATCCAAGCCCGGATTGCCGTCTGATTTGGCGGTAATGCGGATGTGTTCGGACGATTGGCGTCCAGCACATTGACCATCTTCGCGGATGTTGAAAGCGCCCTGAAAAGAGCCTTTGAAGTCGGAAATGAGTCCTAAAAGTTGTTCTGTAATGTGGTTCATACGGTTGCACGCTCCTTCCCAAGTGGACAGCGCGGGGTGGATTCATCGGCCAGCAGCATGGGCAAAATCAATGCGCGTGGGCCAGCCTGACGCACGCGGCCTTCGGCTACGACGATGATTTCATCGGCAATGGATAAAATGCGCTCCTGATGGGAGATGACCAGCAGGGTGCTTTGACGAGTGGCGCGCAGGTCTTGGAAGGTTTCAACCAGGCGGGCGAAACTCCAAAGGTCGATACCGGCTTCGGGTTCGTCAAAGATGCAAAGAGGTGCTTTGCGCGCGAGTACCGACGCGATTTCCACGCGCTTCATCTCGCCGCCGGACAGCCCGGAATCCAGTTCACGCGACACATATTCGTCGGCGCACAGGCCAACTTTGCCCAGCAGTTCACACAAATCGTCTTCGGACAGCGGGTGACCGGCTGCAATTTCCAGCAGGTCACGCACGGTCAAGCCCTTAAAGCGAACGGGCTGTTGGAAGGCATATGCAATGCCCAGTTTTGCGCGTTCGGTGATATCAAGAGCCGAGATATCCTGTCCATTGAACAGGATGCGGCCCGATGTGGGCGTGCGCAGACCGGCAATCAACTTGGCGAGCGAGGTTTTACCGCCGCCGTTGGGGCCGGTGACGACGACCAGTTTGCCATCTTTTGCGGTCAAACTGATATCGGAAAGGATGGGATTCCCGTCGGGAAGCGTCCAGGCGAGATGTTCGACAGTCAACATATAAAAAATGCCTCCTATGGTTGGCAGAATTTGTTTTCTTATGTTCTATTATAGTTGCGCGGTCATTCAAGTGTCAAGCAAAGCCGCTCGGCAGAATGGACAAAAATAGACGATTGTGGTATGATATCCCTGTCAGCAACCAGACCGCGGTCGAACCGATATCGACCGCATGAAAAAGAATCGGCTTTTGTATCGAGAGCCGATGGAGAGGAACGAAGCGTATGGATAATTTGATTATCATTGGTTCGGGGCCTGCGGGCATTTCCGCCGCATTGTATGCCGCACGCGCCGGACTGCACCCATTGATTTTGTCGCAGGGCATGGGCGCATTGAAAAACGCCGAACGCATCGAAAATTTTTACGGCGTGCAGCCAATGACCGGCGCGCAACTGCATACTTGGGGCGAGCAGCAGGCGCAGGCATTGGGGGCGCGGCTGATACACACGCAGGTGCTGGGCGTTTCCGGGTTTGATACCTATACTGTGTCCACCGTGGATGGTTCTTATGAGGCGATTGCTGTTTTGATTGCAACCGGTGTCAAGCGTGCGGCACCGCCTTTGCCCGGTGTGCGCGAACTGGACGGGCGCGGCATCAGCTATTGCGCGGTTTGCGATGCGTTTTTCTATCGGGGCAAAAAGGTTGCCGTGCTCGGAAGCGGAGATTTTGCGATGAAAGAAGCCGAAGAATTGGGTATGGCGGGTTCGGTCACGATTTTGACCAACGGCGCGCCCAAGACCTTTAGTAGACCTTGCCCGTTCCCGCTCGACGAACGCCCGATTGAAGCCATTTTGGGTACCGAACAGGTCGAGGGCGTGCGGTTTACCGACGGCACACAGTTGGAACTGGACGGCGTGTTCATTGCGCTGGGTACGGCTGGGGGCAGTGAGATGGCGCGCCGTGTGGGTGCGGCATTGGATGACAAGGGCAATGTCAAGGTCGATGAGAACATGCAGACCGTTTTGCCCGGCTTGTACGCCGCAGGCGACTGCACCGGCGGCACGTTTCAGGTTGCCAAAGCCGTGCATGAGGGGATGACCGCCGGACTTTCAGCGATTCAGTACATTCGCAATTATCGAAAGAATCATCATTTATTGTGACTTGGTCACAGATGATTTTGGAGGATTTGGGTATACTAATAGCAGATAAAACAAAAACATACGGCGGCGCACAAGATGCGCATACCCGAAAGGAGTCGATTTTATATGGCAAAGCAGATTACGATGCAGAATTTTGAACAGGAAGTTGTGCAGTCCTCGACACCCATCCTGCTGGACTTTTGGGCAACTTGGTGCGGCCCGTGTCAGCGTCAAGGCCCTATCATTGACCAGATGGCGGCAGACGGCTGGAACGTGGGCAAGGTCAATGTGGATGAATCGCAGGAACTTGCGGCAAAGTTCCGCGTGATGAGTATTCCCACTTTGGTTGTCGTCAAGGACGGCAAGGAAGTGGCGCGCGCAGTCGGCCTTCAGGCACGCGAGCAGCTCGAACAAATGCTGCGCAACGCTTAAACAGAATACAATATGCCCCGACTGGATTACCCAGTCGGGGCATATTGCGTTATAAACCCGAATGTTCCAGTTCGGCGTAAAGCAAACTTTTATCCTGAATCACGATGCCGCCGCGGGAAACCGTGATGCTTCCGGTTTGCGAGAGCTGCTTTAGAATACGGCTGACCGCTTCGCGCGCCGAGCCGATGGCCTTGGCCAGTTGCTCTTGTGTGAGCGTCAAGCGGTCGGTGCCGCTGCTGGCAGATTCGTCAATCAAAAAGGCGGCGACGCGCTGGCGCAGGGTCAAAAAGAACATGCGCTCTACCGCTTGAATCAAATCGGACAGCCGTTCGGTGCTGCTGCGGTAGACGTAATTTTCTACATATAGATTGTGCTCCATCAGCGCGGCAAAGGTTGCCGTGGGAATAATCAGCAAATCACAGTCGGTTTCGGCGTCAATCTGCACATCGAATGTAATCGCGGACAAAACACAGGAAGCAGACAGCACGCACGCTTCCCCGGCGCGCACGCGGTAAATGGTGGCTTCGCGGCCGTCCTCGCTGAGCAGATAGACGCGCAGAATACCGCGCACGACGAACAGCGGCCCGATACAGTTGCTGGAGCCTAATTTCACCGGCTGCCCGGCCGAAAAGTGCGAAGCAATCGCGTGTTGTTCGACTGTTTGCCGTTCTTCCGGGGACAAATGCGGCCAAAAGGATTGGTTTTTCAACAAAGTGATATCCATAGACAATTCCTCTCTTGGGCGAATCCTTAGTTTTATTGTACCTGTTTGCCGGTGGTTTTGCAAGCCGAGCAAATCAGGATTGCGCACAGATAGGGGGATAGGCTATAATAGGGGCAGAGAATGAGCAGAACAGGGGGAGATAGGCGTGCAGACACCAATACTGTCTGACCGAGCCTTTCATGCGCACAAGGCGCGAGGTGTGATTTATACGGTGCTTTCGGCGTTGTTATTCGGCGTGACACCGGTGTTGGCGAGCTGGACATTTGATATGGGCAGCAATGCGAATACCTTGACATTTTATCGAAATCTGTTGGCGGTGCCCGTGTTGGCTGTCATTATGCTGGTAAAACATATCCCGTTCGGCCTGAGCCGAAAGGAGCTTGGGCTGTTGCTGGTGGTGGGCGTGGGGTTCCGCGCCACAACGACTTTTATGCTCTATCAGTCGTATGCTTATATTCCAGTGGGGACGGCAACCACGTTACATTTTTTCTACCCGATGGCAACCGCCCTGCTGTGTTTGGTGGTCTTTCGGGAACGGCTTTGTGGGGCGAAAATCGTCGCGTTGGTTTTGGCTTGCGTGGGCGTGGCGATGTTTGCCGAAAAAGCCGACGGCAACGCCTTGCCCGGTTTGCTGCTGGCACTAGCTTCGGCGGTGACATATGCTTGTTATCTGACCGGCATGGATAAAACCAGCCTGCGCCAGATGAACGGCACCAAAGTTGCCTGTTACATGGGGTTGTTTAACGCGCTTGCTGTACTGGCAGTTGACCAAGTACCCCATCAAATTGTGTTTGCGCTGCCGCCGCTCGCCATGCTGTACACCTTCATCATTGCCATTTGCACCTCGTTTTTTGCCTACTGGCTGTTGCAGCGCGGGATTCAGGTGCTGGGCGCACCGACAGCCGCCATTTTTTGTCTGTTCGAGCCGATAGGCAGTGTGGTTTCGGGCGCACTGTTCTTAAACGAACGCATGAATTTACGCAGTATGATAGGCTGTGTGTGCGTGCTGGGCGCGGTGCTGATAACCGTGTTGTATGACCGCCGCGCCAAGTCGGATATCTGACGGCAGCATGGATAGGCGCTGCTTTTGGGGGCTGTGACAAGAACAAAGGTGTTCCAAAGCTGAATTTTGGTTGCTTTGTCCGATGCACAACCGTTTTCCAAATGCGACAAATACGGTATAATAAAGAGGTAAAGCAGACGACACTGGTAGAAGATAACTTCTGCCGGTTCAAATTCATATGGAAGTGAGAGAAGAACTATGATTCAAGTTGGTATCTTAGGTTACGGCAATCTGGGTCGCGGTGTGGAAGCCGCACTGGCACAAAATCCCGATATGAAGCTGGTCGGCGTGTTCACGCGCCGTGACCCGGCTTCGGTTTCGATTGCAACCGCTGGCGTACCGGTCTATCACACCGATGACGCCGAAAAGATGCAGGATAAGATTGATGTTATGATTCTGTGCGGCGGCAGCGCAACCGACCTGCCCAAGCTGACCCCGAAGTATGCGTCCCTGTTCAACGTGGTGGACAGCTTCGACACCCATGCCAACATTCCGGAGCACTTCGCAGCCGTGGACGCAGCAGCCAAGAAGGCGGGCAAGGTCGGCCTGATTTCGTGCGGCTGGGACCCGGGCATGTTCTCTTTGAACCGTGTATATGCAAACGCTATCCTGCCCCAAGGCAAGGATTATACGTTCTGGGGTCGTGGCGTCAGCCAGGGCCATTCCGATGCCATTCGCCGCATTGAGGGCGTCAAGGATGCACGCCAGTATACCTGCCCGGTAGAGTCGGCAGTGGAAGCCGTTCGCGCGGGTCAAAACCCCGAACTGACCACCCGCCAGAAGCACACCCGTGAGTGCTATGTGGTTGCCGAGGAGGGCGCAGATTTGGCGCGCATTGAACGCGAAATCAAGACTATGCCCAACTACTTCGACGAGTACGACACCACCGTACACTTTATCTCCGAGGAAGAACTCCAGCGCGACCATGCAGGACTGCCGCACGGCGGTTTCGTTATCCGTTCGGGCAAGACCGGCGACGGCTCGCGCAATCACATCATTGAGTACAGCCTGAAGCTGGACTCCAACCCTGAGTTCACCGGCTCGGTACTGGTTGCCTGTGCGCGTGCCGCTTATCGGATGAACAAGGAAGGTCAGACCGGCAGTAAGACCATGCTGGACATTGCACCGGCTTATCTGTGTGCACAGTCGGGCGAGGAACTGCGCGCCCATTTGCTGTAAGTTAGAATGGTTTGAAAAACCGGCATGGCGGCGCTGTGCCGGTTTTTGCGCGTCATCGTTTGGAAAGGAGTGCGTTTATGTCAGGACTGGGAAGAAATGAGCCTTGCTGGTGCGGGAGTGGGAAAAAATACAAAAAGTGCCACGCCGATTTCGATGAAAAACGCGAGGCACTGGCGGCGGCAGGGCATGTCGTGCCGCTCAATGAATTGATTAAACTTCCCCATCAGATTGAGGGCATCCGAAAAAGTGCAAAGGTCAATATTGCCGTGCTCGACTATGTGGCAGCCCACATTCGCGCGGGCATTTCAACGGCTGAGATTGACCGCTGGGTGTATGAGGAGACGCTGCGCATGGGCGGTGTGCCCGCTCCGCTCGGCTTTGAAGGGTTTCCCAAGAGCGTGTGTACCTCGGTCAACAATCAGGTGTGCCACGGGATTCCGTCCGACGACATGATTTTGCAGGACGGTGATATCATCAATGTGGATGTGTCCACCATCGTGGACGGCTATTACTCGGATTCTTCGCGCATGTTCTGTATTGGAAGCGTGCTGCCCGAATGGGAAAAGCTGGTGCGTGTTGCAAAAGAATGTGTGGAAAAGGGTCTGGAACAGGTCAAACCGTGGGGCTTTCTGGGCGACATCGGGCAGGCAGTCAACGACCACGCCAAGGCAAACGGGTATTCGGTCGTGCGCGAGATTGGCGGGCACGGCGTTGGGCTTGCGTTCCATGAAGACCCGTGGGTCAGCTACACCAGTCAAGCGGGCACCGGTATGGTGCTGGCACCCGGTTTGATATTCACGATTGAACCGATGGTCAATATGGGTTCGGCTAAGATTTTTCAGGATAGTGACAACGGCTGGACCATCTATACAGATGATGAATTGCCGTCGGCACAGTGGGAGATTCAGGTGCTTGTGACCGAGGACGGGTATGAGGTCATCGCCTATTAAACCGACATACAAAAAAGTCCTGCCATTTGGCAGGACTTTTTGTATGTCAAAAGAACGGTTTACTTTGCCTTGTTCTGGATGTATTCATCCATTGCAGCAGCCGCGCGCTTACCAGCACCCATTGCCAGAATAACGGTTGCCGCGCCGGTGACTGCGTCACCGCCTGCAAATACGCCATCCTTGGAGGTGATGCCGTGCTCTTCATCGGCAACAATACAGCCGCGCTTGTTGGTGTCCAGACCGGGAGTGGTCGAACGAATCAGCGGGTTGGGGCTGGTGCCGATGGCAACGATGACCGCATCCAAATCGAGTACAAATTCACTGCCCTCAATCGGAACCGGACGGCGACGGCCGGAAGCATCAGGTTCACCCAGTTCCATTTGCTGGCACTTCATGCCGGTGACCAGATAGGTGTCGGGGTCGCCCAGCACTTCAACCGGAGCGGTCAGGAACTTAAAGACAATGCCTTCTTCCTTGGCGTGGTGGATTTCCTCCAGACGGGCGGGCAGTTCGGCCTCACCGCGACGGTAAACGATGTACACTTCCTCTGCGCCCATGCGCTTGGCCGAGCGGGCAGCGTCCATTGCAACGTTGCCGCCGCCGACGACTGCGACGCGCTTTGCGCGCAGAATCGGGGTGTCAGAGTCTTCCTTGTAGGCTTTCATCAGGTTTACACGGGTCAAATACTCGTTTGCCGAGTACACACCGTTGTAGTTTTCACCCGGAACGTGCATGAAGGTGGGCAGACCGGCACCCGAACCGACGAAAATAGCTTCATAACCGTCGGCAAACAGGTCGTCGATGGTTTCCGAACGGCCAACTACAAAGTTGAGCACAAAGGTAACGCCCAGCGCTTTGAGGTTGTCGATTTCCTTTTGTACAATGGCCTTGGGCAGACGGAACTCCGGAATACCATACATCAGAACGCCGCCAGCCGTGTGCAGCGCTTCAAAGACTGTAACGGCATAGCCCTTGCGTGCGAGGTCGCCCGCGCAGGTCAGACCGGCAGGGCCTGCACCGACAACGGCAACTTTATGACCGTTGGGCTGGGGCTTTTCAACCGGAGTGGTGTCGTGTGCCATCGCGTAGTCGGCAACAAAGCGTTCCAAACGGCCAATGCCGACCGCTTCGCCCTTGATGGCGCGCACGCACTTGCACTCACACTGGCTTTCCTGCGGGCATACACGACCGCAGACGGCGGGAAGTGCCGAAGTTTCCTTAATCTTTGCGGCAGCTTCCAAGAACTTGCCCTCGGCAACCAGCGCGATAAATTCGGGAATCTGGACACCGACCGGGCAGCCCGATACACAGGGCTTGTTTTTGCAGTTCAGGCAGCGGGTTGCTTCTTCGATGGCCATTTCCGGAGTATAGCCGGTTGCAACTTCCTCAAAATTCTTATTTCGTACATTGGGTTCCTGTTCGGGCATTGGAACCTTGGTCAAGGACATGTTCGCCATGATTATTGTACCTCCATCTTGTGCAGATTACATTCGTGTTCCATTGCCGCCTTCTCTTGGGTCTTATACATACCGCTGCGGCGCATGGACTCGTCGAAATCAACCAGATGACCGTCAAAATCAGGGCCGTCTACGCAGGCGAACTTGATTTCACCGCCGACCGACAGGCGGCAGCCGCCGCACATGCCAGTGCCGTCTACCATCGTCGAGTTCATGGAAACGATGGTCTTAATGCCGTAAGGACGGGTGGTTTCGCTGACGAACTTCATCATAATCATGGGGCCGATGGCAATGACTGCATCGTACTGGTTGCCCGCTTCGATAAGCTCTTTGAGCACTTCGGTAACCAGTGCTTTACGGCCGTTGGAACCGTCGTCGGTGACAAGGTACAGATTGGTGCAGGCAGCGCGCATTTCATCTTCAAGGATAATGATATCCTTATTGCGGAAACCGGCAATCAAATCGACCTGTGCGCCCATCTCGTGCAGTGCCTTGGCCTGCGGATAGGCGATGGCGCAGCCCAGACCGCCGCCGACAACGGCGACTTTCTTCAGGCCTTCCAGTTCGCTGGCGCGACCGAGCGGGCCAACAAAGTCGTGCAGGCAGTCGCCAACTTCGAGCTGACCCAGTTTTTTGGTCGTTGCGCCGACTTCCTGGAAAATAATCATAATGGTGCCCTTTTCGCGGTCGTAAGAAGCGATGGTGAGCGGGATGCGCTCGCCGTCCTCGCTCACGCGCAGAATGATGAACTGACCGGGCTGCGCTTTTTTGGCAACGTGCGGTGCATCAATGAGCATCTGTTTTGTATTTGCATTTAATGTTTTTTTCTCAAGAATCTTATACATTCCGAATCCACCTCCATAGTGCTTTTCATTATACGACAGGGGCGGACAATTTGCAAGAATACTTTTTGGAAATGAATCGGTAAAATCTGCGTTTTTGTGGAAAATAGCACAAGAAAAGGGGGACAGAAGGCGTGAATACCGGCAAAAAAGGAAAGTGCATTATGAGTAGTTGAGCGTGATGTACTCCGAGCGCGCATAGCCTTCGACATCGCCATACCGCACGACATACCATCCATTCCAGTTTCCCAGAACGGTCAGTTGTGCGCCGTCGGGCGCACGTCCCAGAATGGGCGCATCCAGCGAAGGACGGGCGCGAATGTTGAGATTGCCGCCGTTGAGGTCAACGGTTGCGGTCAGGATGGGTTCTGGCTCTATGAACGGGATACCGAAGTAAGTGGTCAGCGCTATGACCAGATTGCGGGCAATGGGCACGATATTGCCGCGAATCCACGCCGCGTCATCGGGGTTATCGTGGTAGCCCAATTCGGCCAGAATGGCTGGCGCACGGGTGCGGGAGACTTCGCCGATGGTGGTGGTGGGACGCGCCTGCACCAGTTCGGGAAGCGGATAGATATTACGCAGTTGAGCGGCGACGATATCGGCCAAAATCCGGCTGCGCTCCGAACCGGGATAGTAATAGATGTCGATACCGCGCAGTTTTCCGGCAAGGCTTTCGGGTGAGGCGTTGGAGTGCAGCGCAACATGTGCGTCATAGTTTCCGGCGTTGGAAGCACGGATGGACGATGCGGCGGTCATTTCCGGGGTGTTGCGGGTGAATACGATGCCCGAAGCGGTCAAATAGGGTTCCATCGCGTCGGCAATCAGGTTCATGTAATATTCTTCGCTGCCCGAACCGTCATAGTACAAATTATACTCTTGTGTACTGGGAGAAAGATAGATACTTGGCATATTGTGGAGCCTCCTTGATGCAAAATCAGCGTAAAAAATAGTTCAGATACTCCATCCTTATGCAAGTCTACGAAATGTTGTGCGCCCTCTGGTGTATGCGGGAAAAATGTTGTATGATAGAGCAAATACGAAAAAAGAAGGGAATGATTTGGTGAAAACAATTCTGTTCGACATGGACGGTGTACTGGTTGCAACCGAGCGGATGCACTATGAAGCCCTCAATGATGTGTTAGCCCAAGCGATTGGACGCACAATGGATTGGGAATATTACGCCATGTTTGTCGGCTCTACCAATGCGTTTATGTGGTCAACACTGGAAAAAGATTTTGCGCTTGGCGGTACAAGTCCGGCGCTGCATGAAGCATATACACGCCGCAAACAGCAAGTTTTGGCGCGTGACGGATACACGCCGGTCGAAGGCGCACCCGAACTGGTGCGCGCGCTGGCAAAACAGGGGTATCGGATGGCGGTGGCATCGTCCTCGCCCATGTGCGATATTCAAGCCGCGATGCAGGAATTGGGCATCATCGACTGTTTTGAAGCGCTGGTTTCGGGCGAAACCGTTGAACACCCCAAGCCCGCGCCCGATGTGTTCTATAAAGCGGCCGCGTGCGTACACAGCGCACCAGCCGATTGTGTGGTCATTGAGGATTCGGCAAACGGCGTGCGCGCGGCAAAGGCGGCGGGCATGACCTGTATCGGGCTGCGCAATCCGGATTCGGGCAATCAGGATTTGTCGCTGGCTGACTATATTGTAGATACGCTGTGGGATGCCAAAGCGTACATTGAAAAAGTTTCGAGTATATCAGAAACGGAGCCAACCAAATGAAACTTTCGATGAGGCATCGCGCGCTGGTTGGACTGACCCTGTTTTCCATGTTTTTCGGCGCGGGAAACCTGATTTTTCCGCCGTTTCTGGGCGCACAGGCCGGTCAGCAGACCATACCGGCTATGATAGGGTTCTGCTTGAGCGCGGTTGGATTGCCCATGCTGGGCGTAATTGCGGTTGCAAAGTCTGATGGCCTGCCTGTTTTGGCTGGACGGGTACACCCCATCTTTGCCGCCGTGTTTTCCTTTTGTATTTATTTGTCCATAGGGCCATGTTTGGCGATTCCGCGCACGGCGACCACTTCGTTTGAAATGGCAGTCGTGCCGTTCTTGCCGCAGGGCAGTTCTATAACAGCCGCACAATTGGTCTATTCCATAGTCTTTTTTGCGGTTGCGCTGCTGCTTGCGCTCAAACCTGACCATCTGACCGACCGACTGGGCAAACTACTTGGCCCGGCGCTGTTGACGCTGATTGTGGTGGTGTTTGTGGGCTGTGTGCTGCACCCGATGGGCACACCAGGGCAGGCGGTAGGAGGTTACACAAATGGTGCGGCAGTCAACGGATTTTTGGAAGGGTATCAGACCATGGATACCATCGCCGCGCTGAATTTTGGTTTTATCATTGCGCTGAATATTCGCGCCAAAGGTGTGGACGATAACAAAACCGTGGTGCGCGAAACCTGTCGAGCGGGTATATTTGCCGGTGTGATTTTGCTTGCGGTATACAGTGCGCTGGCTTATATTGGCGTGCAGTCGGGCGCAGCCTTTCCGGGGGCGGCAAACGGTACCGCGGTTTTGAAATCTATTGTGCTTGAACTGTTTGGCCCAGTGGGGATAATTCTTTTGGCACTTATTTTTGCAATCGCCTGTCTGAATACCTGTGTGGGATTGATTTCGTGTTGCAGCGACTACTTTGCCAAAATTTTTCCAGTTTTGGGTTACAAAGCATGGGCGTGTTTTTTTGCAGCCGCCAGTATGTTACTGTCTAATATTGGCTTAAACCAGATTTTGGCTTTTTCCATACCGGTTTTGGGTGCCATCTATCCGGTCGCAATCGTGCTGATTGCGCTGGCCTTTTTGCATCCATTGATTGGACAGTTTTCGCGTGTCTATCCGGTTGCGATTGCGTTCACAGGGGTTGTGAGTGTGCTTGCGGCATTGGACAGCGTAGCCCTAATACCAAAGACCTTGGCAAGTGGATTGCGGATGCTGCCGTTTTATGCCAACGGCTTGGGATGGCTGGTACCGGCGGTTGTGGGTATCGGATTGGGCATCCTGTTTTCGGGAAAAAAGACGAAAAATGGCGTAAAATCGAATCGTTACACCATGTAACAATTTTTGAGGCGGAATTGTGCAGATTGCTGAAAAACGACGGCTAAAAGCACAAAAATACAGGGGTCAATCTGTGCGTTTCATCCGGATTTAAAAAAAGCAATGCACAAGTTACTGATAATTTACAATTTTTTTACAGTGCTTTTGGCACAAACGCTTGTTGCTCCCGCGCGAATAAATGATATAATATCAAACGGAAAAGATTGAGATTGTGTTTTAGAGGCTGGTCGGAACGTCACCGCAGCCCAAAAATGGCGGGGCCATTTTGGAGGAATCAACGTGTTACATTTCATAGAAGGATTTAACCTGCTGATTTTTGCATTGTTTACCGTGTTTTATGCCTATCAGCTATTTTATGTTGTGGCGGCTTTATGGCATGACCGCAAGCGCGTCCCCACGCCAGAGGCAAAAAAATTGCACAAATTTGCCGCTGTCATTTCGGCGCGTAACGAGAGCGCCGTGATAGGCGAGTTGGTACACAGTATCAAAAAGCAGAATTATCCAGCCGAACTTTTGGATGTGTTTGTAATCGCCGATAACTGTACCGACAATACCGCAGCCGTAGCCGAGCGCGCAGGCGCGATTGTGTTCGAGCGTTTTAACCGCCAGCAGGTCGGCAAGGGTTATGCACTGGACTATGCGTTCCAGCGCATCGAAAAGGAATATGGTCAGGCACAGTATGAAGGCTATTTCATCTTTGATGCCGACAACCTGCTGGACGCCAATTATGTGGCAGAGATGAACAAGGTATTTGACAGCGGTTACCGCGTCATTACCAGCTACCGCAATTCCAAAAATTTTGACTCCAACTGGATTTCGGCCGGCAGCGCACTGTGGTTTTTGCGCGAAGCCAAGTTCTTAAACAATTCCCGTATGATTTTGGGCACAAACTGTGCGGTTTCCGGCACAGGCTTCTTGGTGGCAAGCGATGTCATTCGGGCACGCGGCGGTTGGAAATATCATCTGCTGACCGAGGACATTCAGTTTTCGATTGATTGCGCCTGTGAGGGTGAGCGCGTAGTCTATTGCTCTACCGCAATGCTGTACGACGAACAGCCGGTCACCTTTGAACAATCATGGAATCAGCGCTTGCGCTGGTCGAAGGGCTTCTATCAGGTGTTTGCACACTATGGAAAGAAGCTGCTGGGCGGTGTCCTCAAGCGTCGCAGTTTTTCCTGCTATGACATGCTGATGACCGTTGCGCCCGCCATGCTGCTGACATTGGCTTCGGTTGCGGTCAACGCATTCTTCTTTGTCAGTGCGATGCTCAGCACACCGGTGGCGGTTGGACTGATGAAAGTGACGCTGTATTCCATTCTGTCTTCGTTTGGCGGTTTCTATTTGACCTTGCTGTTCTTTGCAACCGTGACCGTGATAACCGAATGGAAGCGCATCAACACCACGACAGCGCGCAAGATACTCTATACGTTTACGTTCCCACTGTTTATCTTTACTTATATTCCGATTGCGATTGTGGCATTGTTCCGTAAGATTGAATGGAAACCGATTGCCCACACCATCAGCAAATCAATTGAAGAATTTCAATAAGAAGTTTCAAACGCCCTGTCAAAAGACAGGGCGTTTTTTTGTGCGTATTATACAGGAAAAACGGGTAAACTTTTAAGGATTTCACGATTTTATAGGGATATTAGAATTGTAGGCGTTATTTCTTGTATTTTTGCACGCTTTCCGGTATGATAGATATAACGCATTTTTAGGAAGAGAGAATAGGAGAGATTGAATGCTGAATGAATACTTGGGACAACTGAATAACTTTATGTACACCTATATCCTGATTTTTATGCTTATCGGTGCAGGTGTATACTTTACCATTCGCACGCGCTTTGTGCAGGTGCGCAGAATTGGAGATGTTATTCGGATTTTAAAAGAAAAATCACGCGATGAAAATGGCACCAAACAGGTGTCATCCTTCCAGGCGCTGATGATTTCGACCGCTTCGCGCGTCGGTACGGGCAATATTGCCGGTATTGCTGCCGCCATTGCAGCCGGTGGCCCCGGTGCCGTGTTCTGGATGTGGCTGATGGCGGTCATTGGCGGCGCATCGGCGTTTGTCGAATCGACCTTAGCGCAGATTTATAAGGTGAAAGATGGCGATTCGTTCCGCGGTGGCCCGGCTTACTATATCCAGCGTGGCATCGGAAAACGCTGGTTAGGATGCCTGTTTTCGGTATTCCTGATTGCCTGCTTTGCCTATGGCTTTAACGGCCTGCAAACGTACAACATCTCGACCGCGATTGCCTACTATATCCCGCATTACAGTGATACCATGTGGCCGATGATAATTGGTATTGTCATGGCGGTGCTCACTGGGCTGGTCATTTTCGGCGGCGTACACCGAATCGGTTTCATTACTTCGGTTATCGTCCCTGTCATGGCTGGCGGCTATATCCTGATTGGCCTGATTATGATTGTAACCCATCTGGGTGCTGTGCCGGGCGTTTTCCGTGAGATTTTTTCACAGGCGTTTGATGCGCAGGCTATCATGGGCGGTTTCGCCGGAAGTGCTGTTGTTACAGGTATCAAAAAAGGTCTGTTTTCCAATGAAGCTGGTATGGGTTCGGCACCCAATGCCGCAGCTTCGGCAGCCGTATCGCATCCGGCAAAGCAGGGTTTGATTCAAACGCTGTCGGTCTTTTTGGATACCTTGGTCATTTGCTCGACAACGGCCATGATTCTGATGGTTTCGGGTGCGCCGGTATCCCAAGATATCACCTATGTACAGGATGCCGTCAGCGGCACCTTCGGCCCGGTTGGGATTCTGTTTATTACCATTGCCATTTTCTTCTTCGCTTTTTCCAGTCTGGTCGGAAATTATTATTACACCGAATCCAATCTGCGCTTTATCAAAGATGATAAGCGGATTTTGTTTGTATTCCGGTTGACCTGCCTGCTCGCAATCTTCTTAGGCGCACAGGCGAATTTTAATACCGTTTGGAATCTAGCGGATATTTTGATGGGCTTTATGGCCATTGTCAATATTATTTCGATTTTAATACTGGGCAATGTGGCGGTCAAGGCGCTCAAAGATTACGACCAACAGCGCGCACAAGGAAAAAATCCTGTGTTTTATGCCAGCCATATCGGAATGAAACGGCAGGACTTAGATTATTGGCATGATGATGACCCTGTACCCGGTGCACAGGAAGAATAAATCAAGCTGAAAAAACAAAGTAAAATAAAAATCCGCTGTAAACATAAAAATCGTTTACAGCGGATTTTTTGGCACCCCCGGCTGGGTTCGAACCAGTGGCCTGTCGCTTAGGAGGCGACCGCTCTATCCAACTGAGCTACGGGGGCTTATACAGAAAATATTCAATTTTACAGGGCTCCAGGATTCGAACGATTCGATTTTTAGGAGGCGACTGCTCTATCCAAACTGAGCTACGGGGGCATATGGAATGATTTTGGGTTAAACCAGCCACTCTAAAATATACAAAAAGGCTGATATCATATGTCAGACTTATCAATAATCATATCGTATTTTAGGTAAAAAGTCAATAGATTTGCGATGTGTTACAGCGGTATTCACAAGCTGAGAATAAAATTACGCTTTTTTTATAGAAGTACTGCATAAAAACAGTTTACTTTACTCGGTTTTGTGATATCATAAAATCAAGTGGAATTTGGGATGTTGTTCCACAAGCAGTTGGTGAAAGAAAAGGATGTGACGATTCCATGAAAATGAAAATCACGGAAACTGTGCTGCGCGATGCCGAGCAATCACTGATGGCAACGCGGATGCCGATTTCTGATTTTGAAGGTATTTTAGACCGAATGGACCAAGCAGGATACTATTCGATTGAATGTTGGGGCGGTGCAACGTTTGATGCCTGCCTGAGATACTTAAATGAAGACCCGTGGGAGCGGCTGCGCATTATCAAAAAGCATATGAAAAAAACCAAATTGCAAATGCTGCTGCGCGGACAAAACCTGCTGGGCTATCACCATTATTCGGATGACACGGTACGCCGTTTTGTGCGTGCGGCAGTAGAAAATGGTATGGATATCATTCGCATTTTTGATGCCCTCAACGACTTGCGTAACATCCAGACAGCAGTAGATGCCTGTTTGGAGGCGGGCGGACATGCACAGGGAACCATTTGTTACACCATTTCGCCTATCCACAATTTGGAAATGTATGTGAGTCTGGCAAAAGAGATTGAGAAAATGGGCTGTCAGTCGCTATGTGTAAAAGATATGGCAGGTATTTTAAGCCCCAAAGAATGTTTCGAGCTGGTGCGCGAGTTAAAGCGGGCGGTAGATTTGCCGATATTTGTGCACACTCATGCAACAACCGGACTTGGCCCAATGACCTATCTCAAGGCGGCAGAAGCTGGCGCAGATGGCATTGATACGGCGACCGCGTGTTTCTCTGGCGGTACCAGTCAGCCAGCGACCGAAGCAATGGTCTATGCACTCAGCCAGATGAATTATGATTGTGGTGTAAACACCAAGATTTTGAAAGAAGTCAACGATTATTTTGAGCCGGTGCAGAAAAAGTTTTTGGAGAACGGGACATTTGACCCCTATGTGTTGTCTACCAAAACCGATGCCCTAGTCTATCAAATTCCGGGCGGTATGCTGTCCAATCTGGTGGCACAGCTCAAGGCACAAAATGCCATTGACCGGCTGGATGCAGTGCTGGAGGAAACCCCGCGCGTGCGCGAAGATTTGGGCTATCCACCGCTGGTTACCCCGATGAGCCAGATGGTTGGCGTACAGGCAACCGTCAACGTGCTCATGGGTGCGCGGTATCAGAATATCGGCAAGGAAATCAAGGCCTATATTCGCGGAGAATACGGCAAGGCACCGGGAAAAATCAATCAGGAGTTAGCAGACAAGGTACTGCAAGGGGAGTCGGTTCTGACCGGTCGATATGCCGAAACACTGGCACCAGAATTTGAAGATGCTAAAGCAGCCTTGGGAAATCGGGCGCGCAGTGACCTAGATGTGTTGTCTTACATCGTATTCCCACAGCAGGCGGAAGAATATTTCGAGCAGCGGGAATTGAAACGTGCGCTAAAGGTGTCGTATGCGATTGAGGAGGTACAAGAAGGATGATTGGAAACCTAACAGGGGAGTCGTTCTTGATTGCACTTTCGGGTATTGTAATTGTGTTTTTGATGCTGGCAGTCTTGTGCCTGCTCATTCCGGTGATTTCACGCATTGTGCAGTTTTTTGAGGCGCGTGGTGCCAAGCCCACCGCCGCAGAGCCACAGACACCGCCCGCACCTGCGCCCACCGTGCTGGCGGGTACAGCATTTGCGGGTGAGGTCACGCTGATAGATGTCGATGAAAAAACGGCCGCCTGCATTATGGCGATTGTCAGCCACGAAACAGGCATACCGCTTTCTGAGCTGATATTTAAGACCATTCGCGCACTTTGACACGGGGAGAAACACAATTATGAAATATGTAGTGACATTAAACGGAAATAAATATGAAGTGGAAGTTGAGCGCGGGCAGGCGACTGCGGTATATGCTGGGCAAGCTGCTGCGCCCGTAGCGGCTCCAACGGCCACGCCTACCGCTGCACCTGCTGCGGCTGCTCAGGCAGCGCCAGCGGCAGCAGCACCTGTTGCTGGTGTAGGTGAAGTGGTAGCAGCGCCCATGCCGGGTACCATTCTGGATGTTCGATGCAGCAATGGACAGACCGTGCGGGCTGGAGACATTCTGTTTGTACTCGAAGCGATGAAAATGGAAAATGAGATTTGCGCACCGCGTGACGGTACAGTGTCCACGGTCTGCGTGTCCAAGGGGGGCACGGTGGAGACCGGTACACCGCTGTGTACATTGGTGTAAGGGAGGATTAGGACTATGGAATTCTCCTTCATCGGAACGCTGCAAAAGATTCTGGCCGAATCGGGATTTGCAGCCTTTGCGGATGACCCGCGCAATCTGATTATGATTTTGGTGGCCTGTGTGCTGCTGTATCTGGGTATTGTTAAAAAGTTCGAGCCGCTGCTGCTCGTGCCCATCGCATTCGGCGTGCTCATGGCAAACTTTCCGCTGACTGGCATCTTGAATCCACCCGATGCCAATGGAAATGTCGGCTTGTTCTGGGTGTTCTATCAGGGCGTTCAGTATGCGGTGTACCCGTCCATTATTTTTCTGGGCATTGGTGCCATGACCGATTTTGGCCCGCTGATTGCGCGCCCGTCCTCTATGCTGCTGGGTGCGGCGGCACAGTTCGGTATTTTTTCGGCTTTTCTGTTGGCGCTTGCACTGGGATTTCCCGAAAATGTTGCGGCAGCCATCGGTGTTATTGGTGGTGCGGATGGCCCGACCGCTATTTTGACCGCGTCCAAGCTGGCAGCGGCTTATCTGCCGCCGATTGCGATTGCGGCATATTCCTATATGGCGCTCATTCCGCTCATTCAGCCGCCGCTGATGCGCGCGCTGACGACCAAAAAAGAGCGTGAAGTGAAGATGGAGCAGCTTCGCCCAGTTTCCAAGACCGAGAAAATTGTATTCCCGATTGTGGTTGCTATTTTTGTTATTCTGCTGTTGCCCGAAACCGCGCCGCTTATCGGTATGTTGATGCTGGGTAATCTGTTTAAAGAGTGCGGTGTGGTTGACCGCCTGTCGGATACCGCACAGAATGCCATGATTAACATTGTGACCGTGTTCTTGGGATTGTCGGTCGGCTGTAAGGCGACTGCGGCAACCTTCCTGACATGGGATACCATCAAGATTATCATTCTGGGATTGCTGGCGTTCATGCTGTCTACCGTGGGTGGTCTGCTGTTCGGTAAAGTAATGTATCGCTTGTCGGGCGGAAAAATCAATCCGCTGATTGGTTCGGCTGGTGTTTCGGCTGTCCCGATGGCAGCGCGTGTTTCGCAGGTCGAAGGCCAGAAGGCCAATCCGGCAAACTTCCTGCTGATGCACGCAATGGGCCCGAATGTGGCTGGTGTTATCGGCTCGGCTATCGCGGCGGGCTTTATGATTAAAGTATTTGGCGGTTAAGTTGATACACAAATGAAAATGCCCCATAGATGCGAGTTCGTCGTATCTATGGGGCATTTTGTGGTTTTAAAATTATTGCTGTGTAAAACGTTCCATGACATCATTGATAGAGCTGACTTTCTCCCCGATTTCTTGTACAATCTGGGTGATAGCGGACATTTTTTCAGCACGCTCGGTGATTTGGACATTCAAAGCCTGGAACTGCTCGACGACCGTGTTGACATAGCCCTGCATTTGTTCCAGATTGGATGCGACATCCTTGGAAACCCGGTCGCTCGTCTGCGCCAGGGTGCGCACTTCGTCGGCAACGACGGCAAAACCCTTGCCAGCCTGCCCTGCGCGTGCGGCTTCGACCGAAGCGTTGAGGGACAGCAGATTGGTTTGACGCGAGATATCCTGAATGGATTGCATTGCGCTTGCGGTCTGCCCCATCTGAGTCTGTGCATTTTTCAAAATCTGCATCAGTTCCTGCTGATTTTCCAGCAACATGTGCATAGATTGCGCATTTTCTTCTACCATGTCGTTGATTTCGGTCAGGCAATCGGTGAGTTTTTGCACATGGGCACCCATGTTCTGGCTAACCAGTTCGCGGGTGTGATGCAGTTCGGTGATGTTATCTGTCACCGCGGCAACGCACAGGTTTCGATTGGTTTTATCGGGCGCAACGCGCACGGTCATGCGCATCCACAGATAGGAGCCGTTGCGGTGCTGAATACGGTATTCGGTTTGAGACGAACCGCCTTGGCTGCTGATGTATCCCTGAATGAGCGAGCGAATACGGTGTGCATCATCGGGGTGAATGCGGTCTAGCCACGAATCCACGGCATCCGGAAAATCATTTGTATTGGAAAAACCGAGTTGGGCGCGGAATTGCGGGGAAAACCAAACGGTATTTTGCGGGTCTTGCAAGCTGCGCTGATGTAGCTGGATGTAGCAGGTACCTTCGTCAGAAATTTCGTCAATCGCGGCGTGACGGTTAAACAGGTGGTCGAGGGTGGTCTGCTGGATGTATTCGTCGTGGACATCGACAAAGATACCAATGAATTGAATGGGCTGTCCCTCGGCATTGCGCTGCACGTTTCCGGCTGCGCGGAACCAGCGATACCCGTGGTTGCGTGTTTTGAGTCGGTATTTTAAGTCATACTTGGTTCTGCCCGAAGGGTCAGCCAGTGTATTGACAAATTGGTTGAGCGTGTATTCCTTATCGTCGGGGTGCAATAAATCAGACCAAGATTCCAGACGGTCAGGGAAGTCGGAAACATCATGGTAGCCAATCATATGGCGGAAATCATCCGACCAGTATGCGGCTGTGACCGTGTTGCCCGGCCCAATATCCATGTTCCACAATCCTGAGGAAATGGTTTGGTTGATAAGTCGAACGTTATTGCTTTCCCGTACGATACGGGTGTGGTAAAGTTCAAGGAGCCGGTTGAGAGCCTCTTGAAGTTTTTCGGGGCCAGAGAAAGATAATTGGGATGGTATGTCTCCGATGTTGGTAAATTCATTGAAGTCAATTTGATTTAGGGCTTGAATGAGCTGATTTGTGTAAAAAATCATGAATGGCCTGCTCTCCTTTTATAAATAATGTGAAAATAAGGCGGTATCAGTTGCCAGACATTTCGAGTGAGTGCCGCCAATTTTATCTAAATGATGCAATAATATTATACTGCAAAAAAAATATAAGGAACAAGTGTGAGATGAAAATTAGTACTATTATATTTGATAGCAGTCGCCGCAATACCATCAAATAGAAGGAATGCCTGCCGCTGGGGTGAATCAGCGGCAGGCCGGATTAAAACGAGCAAAATATACAGGAAATCAAGGTGTTTTTTGTGCGTTACTCTTGTTTTGGGGTGGGTACAAAGTCGATGCGGCCGGTCACACGCGAAGCGGCTGCCAGACGTACCCGCATGGGCATTCCGATTGTATAGCGAACTCGCGACCGGCGACCGATAAGCACCAGTTTTTGGTCGTCAAATTCATAGTCGTCGCCGGGCAAATCTTCGGTGCGCACAAGCCCTTCGGCGGCATTGGATAGCGTGACAAACAGACCGAACGAGTTCACGCCCGAAATCTCACCGTCAAAGTCCTGACCGATGAATTGTTCCATATAGGCCGCCAAATACAGTTTATCAATGTCGCGTTCGGCGGTGTCGGCGGCAAGTTCGCGCGTGGACGACTGCGCCGCCGCTTCTTCACAGAAAACGGCATCGGCTTGGGTGTAATGCTGACCAGAAATGGCTTTGAACAGCATCCGGTGGGCAACCAAGTCGGGATAGCGGCGAATGGGCGAAGTAAAGTGCAGATATTCCCGCGCTTGCAAGCCATAATGCCCCAAGCATTCGGCATCGTACCGCGCCCGCGCCAGTGAGCGAAGCAACAGGGTAGGCAATGCGCGTTGCCGTGGGTCGCCTTTGGCACCATCCAGCACGGCTTGCAATTGTGCGGTGTCGTTCGGTTTGGAAGCGTCCACGCGGTATCCGAACGGGCGGGCAAACTGGGCAAAAGCGCGCAGTTTTTCCGAGTCTGGGGACTCGTGTACGCGGTAGACCGTGGGGTTATGGCGGCGATTCATATGGGTTGCGACCGCTTCATTTGCAGCCAGCATAAATTCTTCAATCATCTTTTCGGCGTCACCGCGCGGGCGGAAGCTGATTTCAACCGGTTCGCCGGTTTCATCGGTGCGGATTTCGGCTTCGGGCAGTTCCAAGTCGAGCGCACCGCGCGCCATACGGCGACGGCGCATAGCCTGTGAAAGCGTGTGCATCCGGTCGGCCGTCTCGGCAAGAAAGGCGTATTCGGTGCGCAAGGCTGTGTCGCCCTCAAAAATTTGGTTCATCTTGCGGTAGGTCATGCGCGCGCGGGAGCGGATAACCGATTTTGCAAATTGGGTTTTATGGCAGCGGCCGTCGCGGTCTACTTCCATGAGAACCGAAAATGCCAGCCGGTCAACATCGGGATTGAGGGAACAGATACCGTTGGACAGCGCGACGGGCAGCATGGGCACGACATGGCCGGGATAATAGACCGACGTGCCACGGCGGTAGGCTTCGTCGTCGAGCGGGGAGCCGGGGGTGACATAGTGCGACACATCGGCAATGTGTACCCCGAGTTCAAAATGTCCGTTTTCCAGTCGGTTCAGCGAAACCGCGTCGTCAAAATCGCGCGCGTCATCGCCGTCTATCGTAAAAATCAGGGTGTCGCGCAAGTCCAAACGGTGCGCGGCTTCGCCAGCGTCCACGGTATCGCCGCACGCTTGGGCTTGCCGCAGGGCTTCCTCGGGGAAAGGAATTACAATGCCGTTTTCGTGCAGAATCGAGGCAATCGAAGCTTCCATCGTGCCCGTTTTGCCGAAAATTTGCGTGATAGCGCCCTGTGCGGGCAGGCGGTTGTCACCGCGAAACATGACCTTGACCGCAACGCGGTCACCCGGTTGGGCGTCGAGCGTGCGGTTTTTGGGGATGACCAAATCGGGATACTTTTTGGAAACCGGACGCACATACACACTTTTGCCGCGCTTTTGCACCGTTCCGGTTATTTCGTCTTGGCATAGCGTCACAATACGCAAAATCTCGCCTTCGCGTTTGTGTCCGCGCGGGGAATCGACCAGATGCACCAGCACTTTATCCCCCTGCCACGCTTTTCCGGTCGCATAGGGCGGGATAAAGATATCCCCGTTTTCGTCCTTGACATCGGGGAGCACAAAGCCAAAGCCGCGGTCTGTGGCCTGAAAGATGCCGGTCAGACAGTCATAGTGGGCGGCATGGGCATAACGGTTTTTCTTGTTTTTGAGGATTTTGCCTTGAGCGGTCAGGCGTTCCAGCCCCTCTTTGATTTGCTGCTTGGAATAGGATGGCAGATATTTTTTTAATTCTTCTGCGCGTGTGGGGCGCTCCAACAGCGCATACAGCCGGGTATCCAGTTCGTTCATAAAAGTGCGCCTCCTTGTCTGACAGTATTTACTATATATTATAACACCGAGCGGGTAAAATAAAAGAATAATTGACCATTTCTAAAAAATGCGCTATGATGAAAGAAATCTGAAGAAACGAGGGCGTAAGCCATGATGGATACGATGGTTTTGGGTGTGGTCGCGGCGCTGGCTTTTTTGGCGTGGCGCATTCTGCACATCCAAAAACAAAGGGGTACGGGCTGCGGGAACTGCGGTGGATGCAGTCGGGCGTGCTCGTCTCGTCGGGAACAGGAGGGTAAAAAGTGAAAGCACTGATTACCGGAGCTTCTTCCGGCATTGGGCAGGAAATTGCGCGTGAACTGGCGGCGCGTGGATATGAGCTGATTCTAGTCGCCAGACGGCGCGACCGCTTGGAAGCACTTGCGCGGGAATTGACTGTCAAGTGCCGGATTTTTGAGATGGATTTGTCCGACGTGGAACAGTGCCGGATGCTCTATTGCCGTGCACGCGGAGAAGATTTGGATATTTTGGTCAACAATGCGGGCTTTGGCCTGTGTGGGTCGTTTGCAGCTACCAGTCTTGACCGGGATTTGGAAATGATTCGCACCAATATAACCGCGGTGCATGTGCTGACCAAGCTGTTTTTGCACGATTTCCGCCTGAAAAATCACGGTTATATTTTGAACGTGGCCTCATCTGCCGGTTTTATGGCGGGGCCACTCATGGCAACCTACTATGCGACCAAAAACTATGTGCTGCGGCTGACCGAAGCCATTCGGGAAGAATTGCGGCGTGAGGGCAGTGCGGTGCAGATTTCGGCACTGTGTCCCGGCCCGGTCAAGACCGAATTTAATGAGGTTGCCGAGGTCAAATTTTCGCTGCCCGGTATGGATGCCAAGCGGTGCGCCAAGGCAGCCGTGCGCGGTATGTTTAAAGGACGGCCGATTATTGTGCCCGGCGTGGGTATGAAAACCGTGCTGGCCGCGCATAAGTTTGCCCCAGAATGGCTGGTGCCGCGCATTACATACCATGTGCAGCAAAAAAAGTTGCAAAAAAAGAAAAAATAAGCGCATAAAAGCCAAAGTCCTGCTTTTTCTTGCAGGACTTTGGCTTTTTATGATAGGTATAAGTATTTTTTACAGTTCTCCGCACTGAATGGCGGCAATCGCATCTTCCACCGTGCGTGCGCCGAGTGATACCGCGCCCAGCGCCTGCGCTCGGCAGCCAACGGCATATTTGGACAAATCAACCGTACCAGAAAGGCATTGGGTCGTGATGTAAACCTGTGTGCCGCTGTGGATGAGCTTTTGTACCACCTTTTCCAGACGAATCGGGATACCGCCCGAACCGTATCCTTCAATAATGACCTTTTGATAACGTGATAGAAAGGTAATAATCGAGGGGTCGAGGTCGGGCACCAGCTTGAGCAGAACGAAATCCGAGTCTACTTTATCTACAAATTCGGGATTGCCATCGGGGGAGGGCACATGGTCGAGCCGCACCGCACCGGTGCGGTCAATGATGCCATCGAGCGGCGCGCCGATGGAGCGGAACGGGTTCATGCTCTCACAATCCACTTTGACTACATGATTGCCGCGGATAATCTGACCGTGCAGCACGGCGGCTACGCCGACATATCCGGCACAGATGACGCGGAATGCGTCAAGCAGATTGCGGGGCGCATCCGAACCGGATACGCCGATGGGCTTTTGTGCACCGGTCAGGATGACCGGCTTATCCAGATTGCGCAGCATGTGGTACAGCAGGGCAGCCGTGTAGCTCAGGGTGTCGGTACCGTGGGCAATCACAAAACCATCATATTGTGCATACTGGTCGCGGACAATGCCAGCCAGTTTGACGCGGTCAGCGGTCGTGATGTCGGTCGAGTCTTTGGAAAACGGATTTTCCACGACCACTTGACAGAGGGTGGACAGTTCGGGTAAAAATTCAATCAGTTGTTCGCCGGTCAGCGTGGGGGCAAGTCCCTGTTCGGTCTGGCGGCAAGCCAACGTGCCGCCGGTCGCAATCATCAAAACCTGTTTCATGGTATCAGACCTTCTTTCACAAAGCGTATGGGTCAGTGGTAACTTTGAGCCAGAATCTCCATGACATCTTGACGGGTGAGCGGCTGCGGGTCAACGCGGAACAAACCGCCCATATCGGAGAACGCATGGTCAGCATATTTGCCAAAGTCGGCGTTGTCTACCCCAAAATCGCTCATCTTGAGCGTGTCAACCTTGCACTGTGCCTGCAAATCGGCGAGCGCCGCCACAAAGTCACCGTCTGCACGGCCGAGAGCGTGCGCCATCTGTGCGAATTTGTCCGCACAGACTGGGGCAAAATGGCGGTAGTAGGCCAGTGAAATGAGAATCAAACCTGCGCCATGCGGCAAGTTGGGATGGAAGCCCGACAGGGCGTGCTCGATGGCGTGTTCTGAGGTGCAGGACGACAGGCTTTCCACAAATCCAGCCAGCGTGTTAGCAAGCGCGACATTGGCGCGCGCGTCGGCATCGCTGCCATCGGCAACCGCCTTGGCCAAGGATTTCCCGATAAGGGTGATGGCTTGTAAGGAGAACATTTCAGATACCGGGTTTGCACAGGTGGCGAGGAAGCCCTCACACGCATGGAACAGCGCGTCAAAACCCTGATAGGCGGTTAAATGGGGCGGCACACTCATCATAAAGTCAGGGTCAACAATGGACAGCGTGGGGAAGGTTTTGTCATTGCCGCCACCGATTTTTTCCTGTCCGTTGGTCACGACCGTCCACGGGTCGGCTTCGGTGCCCGTGCCCGCCGTCGTGGTGATAGCGACAATGGGAAGCGGCTGATTTTTTAACTTTTGCCCCTTGCCGGAGCCGCCGAATACATAGTCCCACCAGTCGCCGTCGTTGGTCGCCATCGCTGCTGCTGCTTTGGCGGTGTCGATGGACGAGCCGCCGCCCAGACCGATGACAAAAGTGCAGCCTTCCTGCCGCGCCAAGCGGGCACAGTCGCGCACATTTTCAATCGTGGGGTTGGGCTGCACATCGCGGTAAATGACCATCTCATGTCCGCCCTGTGCGAGCGCCTCGCATACGCGGTCAACATAGCCCAGTTTTGTTGTGGACGAACCACCGGTAATCAAAAGACCCTTACCGTCTGGCAGACCGGCACGCGCCAGTTTTGCGACGCTGCCCGAACCAAAAAAGATACGGGTCGGTATGTAATAGCTAAAATTTTTCATGGGGAACAAGCTCCTTTTGTGCTATGGGGGGATTTGAAACGACAGGGGGCTTTGAAAACAGCCCAGTACTATTATTATAGCAGAAACATGCACGCGGAAAAAGAGTGGATATAGCAGAACTTTTTTGCGTTTTTTTGTACAAAAAGAAGCCCCAAATCCCCTTGACGCAGATTGGGGGCGGTGGTATTATAATACCAACAAAAGAAATGAGGTGAACGCCAAAACAAACGCGATTCGACATCTTCTCATTATTTGATTTGTACAGAAAGGGGTGAGTCCCATGGTAACAGAAATTGAACAGCAGTTCCGTACCGCGCGGCTCGCCGGTGCCCACTAAGCCGAACAGCCGACGGAAACGACGTTCTCTGGGAGCATTCCGATGGGCATACTGATGAGTATGGCTCCGGCAGACTACGCGCCGATGGAAAGTTTTCGATAAAGACCCTGGCAGACAAGGCCAAAGTTCGAGGCGCAGCGGAGAAACGGAACAAAGGGCACAACTGAATAGTTTGAAATAACAAGGGCTGCACCGGTGTGCAGCCCTTTTGGGACGCTTGAAATAGATTGTGAGGAAAGCAGATGATTGAAGTTGCAGCCGTGATTTTGCAGGCACAAGATGGTAAAATTTTGATTTGCCGCCGCGGGGCGGGCGGGAATTGCGCCTACCTGTGGGAATTTCCCGGCGGTAAGCGGGAGCAAGGCGAATCTATCGAGGCATGTGCTGTGCGCGAGTGCCGGGAGGAACTGGGCATTGAAGTGGAATTGGACGGTGTGTATGATACCCATTTTTTTGCCTATCCTGACAAAGAAATTACCTTCACATTCTTCATGGGCAAAATCAAAAGCGGTACACCAACTCTGTATGTACACAGTGGATTGTGCTGGGTGACACGCGACGAACTGGGACAGTTTACCTTTTGCCCGGCCGATTGTGAATTGATTGCCCGACTCAGGCGGGAAGCTGTGTGACCGGCTGCAAGCAATCGAGTCCAGAGAAAGAAAAACCAAAAACGTCCTGCCATCTGGCAGGACGTTCTCTTTTTTCGCTGTTGCAGGATTTAGGGCTTTTGCCGCATATAATTGCCGTTGTCGAACGGCTCGTAATAGGACAGGTTGAGCATCCAACCCGAATCGAACTGCGCCGCATAGCTGCTTGCCAATTCGGTGGCTTTGTCCTGTGCCATTTCAAACAAGTCCAGCACACCTTCACAACATACAATATCCGGATTCCACAGATTGCGCCAAGGGGAATGGGATTCGTTGAGCGCGTCCCACTGGGGCAAGCCGGCTTTCATATGCGAAGTGAGCAGAGAACCTTTTCGCAAAATGCGTTCGACCGTGCGCGCCGGGCGGTTGAGCACGCGCCCGCCCTGATAGAATACCCGCTGGTAGGCCAAGGTTTCGGAAAAGACCGGACGCAATTCGCTCGTCGGCACATGCTCGCGCAGTACACGGCGAATCAGGTGGTGCAGCAGTACCGACACAATCGCGGTTTCTTCTTCGCTCATCTGGTAAGCCGCAACCGGCAAGTGCAGATGGTCGCCCTTGAAATGGTCGAAAAGTGCGCAGTCGATGTCGCTTTCAATCTGACAGTGAATGGCTGAGGGATTTTCCTGCGGCATGGCGGCTAAACATTCGTGCTGCTGATAGTAAACATAGGGATGAATGGTGCAGTCGAGCGCATAGTGGCATAGAAAACCATAAAAATACGCCGATGCAATGTCGTGGGAAGTCTGGGTCAAGCGGTTGACCGCTTCGGCAAATACCGTAAATAAAATATCGGTTTTTTCCTGATGCAGGCGGTTGGCAATTTTATGCAGTGGGCTGCCCGCATATACTTTGTGGAAAAAAAGCGGGTCAGGCCCCTGAAGCCCCCAGCGAAATACCGCAGGATGCAGCGCCGCGACGCGCTGTGCAGCGGCGGGGAATACGGCGAGTGCATGTTCGCCGAGCAAATCATGGGTCATAAAGTCCGCCATACAATCAGTCCTTTCGAGGAAATTCTGTAACCTATATTATACAGGATAGAACCGCGAACGGAAAGAGCCTTGCCGAATAAATTTACTGAAATCATAAAAATCCTTTGCCCCTTGGGGCACAGCCTGACAGGGTTTTACAAATCCTTCATGCTTTCGCCGGTCGGACGGTGTATACTAATATTGGAATATTTTGAATGAGAAGGGGGTATTTTACCCATGAATAAGAAAATTTTGATTGTGGAAGATGATGAAAATATCCGCGAATTGCTGCGTTTGTACTTAGAACGGGAAGGATATGACATTTCCGAGGCCGAAAACGGCGCGGTCGGGCTGTCTAAATGGAAGGCAGAAAACCCCGACATGATGCTGCTGGATGTGATGATGCCGGTCATGGACGGCTGGCAGGTGATTCGCGAAATCCGCGACTCTGGTTCCAGTATGCCGGTTATCATGATTACAGCTAAAGGCGAAACAATGGACAAGGTTTCCGGTCTGGAATTGGGCGCGGACGATTATATTGTTAAGCCGCTCGAAATGCGCGAGGTCGTCGCGCGTGTGCGCGCGGTACTGCGCCGCCTGTCGCCCGATGACAGCGGCAAATTGACCTTTGATAACCTGACCATTGACAAACAGGCCTATGAACTGGTTATCAGTGGCAAACGTGTCGATGCACCACCCAAGGAGATTGAATTGCTGTATTTTCTGGCGCAAAGCCCCAACCGCGTCTTTACCCGCGCACAATTACTGGATGATGTGTGGGGCTTTGACTACTTCGGTGATACGCGCACGGTGGATGTACATGTGAAGCGTCTGCGCGAAAAGCTGGAAGGTGCGTCGGACAAGTGGGAACTGAAAACGGTCTGGGGCGTGGGCTACAAGTTTGAGACCAAAAACTGACCCATACCAGAGAGAGGAGAACACCCCTTGAAACACAGTTTCTTTACCAAAAACTTTATCTCATCGCTGATATTGATTTTGGTGGTGTTTGGTTTGGCGGCAGGTACATTTTTGTATCAAATAGACCGTTACGCCCAAAGTGAAAAAGAGTATCAGCTATCGGCTACCGCCGAGTCGATTGCCGAATTGACCGGATACGCTGTACAGACCGGTGATACCATCAATGTGGCGGTGCTCGATGCTTCGCTGAAGAACACGGCGCGGCAAGACCAAATGAATATTATCTTGGCTGACCCGACCGGTGTCGTGCTCATGCGGGTAGACCCCGACCGCGGCAGCTATGCGAGCGGGGGGCAGATTCCGCCATCTGTTGTGCAGCGCATCACCCGTGATGGAATATATACCGAAAGCGGTACGTTAGGCACGCTGCTTTCGGGCAAACATTATGTAGTCGGTGCGCTGTGCGAGGATGACAGCGGAAATGCGCTGGCGATGGTCTTTGTGGCGGCCAGCAGTGAACGAGTTGTCGGCATGTTTCAGGAAGTGACCAAAATTTTCCTAATTATCATTCTGATTTCGCTGGGCGGTGCGCTCATCGTGTCTTATTTTCTGTCCAGCCGCATGACCCGCCCGCTCAAGACGATGGCCAATGCCGCACGCGAATTTGCGGCAGGTGATTTCAGCGTGCGCGTACCAGAAGATAACCGCTGTGATGAGATTGACGAACTGGCGATTTCGTTTAATAACATGGCGCGCGATTTGGAGCAGCTCGAAGAACTCACACAGGGCTTTATCGGCAATGTCTCGCACGAGTTCAAGACGCCAATGACCACCATCAGTGGCTTTGTGGATGGGATGCTGGACGGCACCATTCCACAAGACCAGCAAAAAAAATATCTGCATATTATTTCGGAGGAAGTCAAGCGCCTGTCGCGTATGACCATGAGTATGCTTGCGGCGGCAAAAATCCAGTCGGGTGAACTGATTATCAGCCCGGTGCCGTTTGATTTTTCCGAGATGACCAGCCAAATCTTGTTGTCGTTTGAACAGAAAATCACCGCCAAAAATATCGAAGTCGAAGCCGATTTTGCCGACCGGCTGATGGTCATGGGCGACCGTGACCATGTGTTCCGCGCGGTCTATAATCTGGTTGACAACGCGGTGAAATTTATCGACGACGGCGGACGGCTGCGCGTGACCGCTTATCCAGCTGGTGCATTCTGCGAATTTTCCATTTGCAACACGGGTGGCGGTATCCCGGCGGATGATATCCCGCATATTTTCGACCGATTCTATAAAACCGACCGTTCGCGTTCGCGTGACCGTTCGGGCGCGGGGCTGGGCTTGTATATCGTCAAAAACATCATCAATCTGCATGGCGGTGATATTTCGGTGCGTTCGGATGGTGGCGAAACCGAGTTTTCGTTCACACTTCCGCTGGCACCGGCAGCCAAACCGCCCAAGCCGACAAAATAAAACAATGACAAGGAGAACCCTTTCTGGAGAGTTCACGGAATATTCATATTTGTGACAACAAAGTATCACAATCCGTGCGTACAATAAAGACAGTTCAAAAAGAAAGGGTGCACAATCATGGATTTTGAAAATAAAAATAATAACAACAACCAACAGGTAGACGCGCAGCACACTGCACAGCAGCAGGGGCAGCCCTCTCAGACTACGCAGACCGAACAGTCGTACCAGACGCCGTATGGAGCGCAGGACATGCGCTCGCCGTTTGAAAATCAGCAAGCACAACAGACTCCGGCATATCACACCTATCAGGAGTGGATGGCGCAGGAAGATAAGCGCGAAGCCAAGCGAGCCAAGCGTGAAGCACGCCGTGCAAAGTGGAAGGGCAAAGGCCGCAAACCGTTAATTGTAGCCGGTTCGATTGCAGCGGCTTGTGTATTGCTGGCGGGCGGCATCGCCATCGGCGGCACAATTTACGGCAATCCAGGCAATCAGACGGTAGCCGCCGTGTCTACAAACTCCAATTTGCCAACCGTTCAGATTTCTTCCCCGTCCGCTACTTCCAGTACATCAAGCACCGGCCTTTCGGGTGAGGAGATTTATACAAAGGTTTCTCCCTCGGTTGTGTCGGTGCAGGCCGTCAATCTTTCCAGTGGAGAGGGTGGAACCGGCTCGGGTGTGATTATGAGCGCTGATGGCTATATTATCACCAATAACCATGTCGTGACCGATGAAAACACCGGTGTTGTGTTGGATAAAATCACCGTCTATATGTCTGACGGCACCAGTTTCCCAGCTGAGGTCAAGGGATGCGATGAACAGACCGACCTCGCAGTGCTCAAAATCGACCCGGCAGGCGTGACGCTGACCCCAGCAGAGTTCGGAGACTCCAACAGCTTGCAGCCCGGTGAAGAAGTATATGCGATTGGCTCGCCCGGCGGCTTGGAGCTGGCAAACACCATCACAGGCGGTCATATTTCGGCACTCAACCGCGATATCACGATTGATGACCGTGTCATGAGCCTGATTCAGACCGATGCAGCCATCAACCCCGGCAATTCGGGCGGCGCCCTCATCAACAAATATGGTCAGGTCATCGGCATCACCTCTGCAAAGTTGGGCATCAGCTACTTTGAAGGATTGGGCTTCGCCATTCCGATGGATACCGCAAAGCCCATCGTAGATGAACTGATTCAGAACGGCTACATTGCTGGTCGTCCGCAGATTGGCATTTCGGGTCAGAATGTTTCCCAGCAAGTTTCGGCAGCCTATGGCATTCCGCAGGGTGTGCGCGTGATTGCAGTGGATTCCCGTTCCAATGCGGCAGCGGCTGGTGTGCAGGTCAATGATATCATCACCGGCATCAATGGTCAGGAAGTCACCGACATGGACGGCGTCAACGAAGTAAAAGATAAGTTGGCAGCAGGCGACAAAATTACATTGACCCTGTATCGCATGTCCACCGGCAAAACGTTGACCGTTTCCTTTGCCCTCAATGACCAGCACGATTTGGAAGGCGATGACCCGGCTGTTACACAACAGCAGCAACAACAGCAACAGCAGCAGGATTCTAGAGATTCCCAGTATTATCAAAACCCCTTCAACTATTTCTTTGGCTGGTAAGTGTATCAAAAAAGAGCGGCGGTACGCCGCTCTTTTTGTGTGCCTGTGTGCGGGCACGCATGAGAGGATTTGAAAAAAATGAAATTTTTTTCAAAAAATTTGGAACATTTTGCCGCGGATATCCGTCTAATGAACAGATAAAATATCACAAAAAGGAGTTGACCGGAAGATGAATCGGACGGCCATCGTCTTGGGACTGGCGCTGCTTGTCGCAGCCATTGCCCCCGGACGGTCAGGAGAACTAAAGGCGACGGCGGCGCCTGCGATATCGACCGAAATAACCGCCACAGAAAATGAACAAACCGGCCTTCGCACAATCGCAACCGGTCGAATGTCGGGATTTGCCTATATGCTGCAATTTATCCAGCCGGATGGGTTGACAGGTGCGATGGTCAGCAGTCAGGTGTTTCCCGATTTGTGGGATGGCGTGGCGATTGACCGTATTGCCAGCGTGCAAATGGTCGAACAGGCGGGTGTCTGGGACAGCGTGAATGAGGGCACGCAGATAAAATTGTATGTGCCGGAGGATGATATTGAAACTATCACCGCTACGCTAGACCCCAACACCACATATACTGCAAATGGACAGCCACAAACCGACTATCCGACCTATGCGCCAAAGAGCATCAATATGATGCCCGACGCAAACGGAGAGCTGCACACCTGCTCGTTCCCGATTTCCTTTCGGTCGGACGACGGTGCAGACTATTCTCGGCTGTTCTGCACCATCCAAGTGACCTTCCGCAACGGCAATCGCTGTGAAATTGCCTGTGGTTTGGCCAAAAAAGCATAATCAAGCATGATTCATTGCCAATCCTCCTCTTGCGTTCGGCGTGCATTTGGTGCGCCGGACGCAATTTTTTTGCAGCATACAGGGCAAAGGTTGCCAAAAGGACAAAAATCCGATATGCTGAATACAACAAAACCAAAAAAGAGGACAGACTATATGAACAGTTATGAACGGATTTATTGGGTTGTGCGCCGGATTCCGCGCGGCAAGGTGGCAACTTATGGACAGGTTGCACGGTTGGCAGGAAATCCGCGCTGGGCGCGGGTGGTGGGCTATGCGCTGCATGTCAATCCCGACCCCGAATACATTCCGTGCTATCGCGTGGTTGACCGTATGGGGCATACGTCTAAGGCTTTCGCGTTTGGCGGGGAAGATGTACAGCGTAAGTTGCTGGAAGCCGACGGTGTACCATTCCTGCCCGATGGACGGGTGGATTTGTCGGTTTGCCAGTGGGATGGCATCGAGTAAGCGCAAAGATACTGAAAATTCGGTAAAAAGCTTGTAAAAATATGCCGGTGCGTGTATAATAATTGAACAGATTATAGGGCGATTCGTCCGGTTTTATTTCAAAAAAGTAAGGAGAACACAAACATGAGCGCAACTTTTTTTGCGGTCTTGCCTCCCGTCATCGCCATCGCGCTGGCGCTGATTACCAAAGAGGTGTATTCCTCGCTGCTCATTGGTATTTTTGCGGGCGCACTGTTGTTCAGTGGTTTTCATCCTCTGGCAGCCACCGAGACAACTTTTTCGATTATGGGAAGCAAAATCAGCGACAATATCTACATTCTGATTTTTTTGGTCATGCTGGGTATTTTGGTTTCTCTGGTCACCAAATCGGGTGCATCCCGCGCGTATGGAGAATGGGCCAGCCGTGTGATTAAGAGCCGCCGCGGTTCGCTGCTGGCGACCTCCTTTTTGGGCATGTTCATCTTTGTCGATGACTATTTTAACTGCCTGACCGTTGGCACAGTCATGCGCCCTGTCACCGATAAATACAAGGTAACACGCGCAAAACTGGCCTATATCATCGACGCTACAGCCGCACCGGTGTGCATCATCGCCCCGATTTCCAGTTGGGCGGCAGCAGTCACTTCTTCTCTGCCCGAAGATGCGGGCATCAATGGATTTACGCTGTTTTTGGGCACGATTCCGTTTAATCTGTACGCCCTGCTCACGCTGGCATTCATCATTTGGATTATGATTGCCGATGTTGATTTCTTGAGCATGGGCAAATATAACAAGAAGGTGCTGGAAAGCGGGAAAATTGACTCCACCGGCGAAGAATCAACCGTTATCTGCGGTTCGGGCGCGGTCAAGGATTTGATAATCCCCATTCTGTTTTTGATTGTTGCCTGCATCGCGGCAATGATTTATTCGGGCGGCGGTATCCATGAACTGTCGTTGGAGGCCGTTTCCAATGCGTTTGCAAACTGCTCGTCGTCGGAAGCGTTGGTGTTAGGCTCGTTTGCAGCGCTGGTCTTTACGTTTTTGATGTATGTGCCGCGTGGCATTTTGACGTTTTCTCAGTTTTGCGAGTCCTTTACCGCCGGATTCAAAGCAATGGTACCAGCAATCTTTATTTTGACACTGGCGTGGACGCTGTCGGGCATCTGCTCGGAGGAATATCTGGACTTGCGCGGGTTTGTTGCCGGATTCGTCAATCCCGAATCGGCAGTGGGACTGCTCATGCCGGCGATTTTCTTCCTGATTGCACTGGGTCTGGCCTTCGCAACCGGCACATCTTGGGGCACATTCGGCATTTTGATTCCGATTGCAGTCAGCATTTTTGGCGCAGGAAATATGCTGACCATTACGGTTGCGGCATGTCTGGCGGGCGCGGTGTGCGGCGACCATATTTCGCCCATTTCCGATACCACGATTTTGGCATCTGCTGGTGCGCAATGTCATCACATTGACCATGTTTCCACCCAGATTCCTTACGCGCTTTCGATTGCAGCAATGAGTTTTACCGGATATCTGGTTGCCGGTTTGACCCAAAACGGTTGGGCAGGTTTGGCAGTTGGCGCAGTATTGCTGGTGGTGTTTGCCAGCACAATGACCCGCCGCGCCAAGCAAATGCAGCAAAAATAATGGTGTATCATATAAAAAGCCATCCCGATAGGGATGGCTTTTTATGTAAGTAAATTATTCGTGAAATTGACGTGCAAGGGCACGTGCTTGGCGCTTGGCATCGTCTAGTAGCGCTTCCACATCGGCGCCGTCAATATCCAAGCCCTCGGCCTCTATAACATCCAAACGGGGGATACCCAACATACGCAGATTGGTGTGCAAAAACCGCGCGGCAAAATCATCTTGCTGTGCCGCGCCTTGCGAATAGATACCGCCTTTCGTGCCGAAGAAAACCGCGCGTTTGGCACGGCACAGCCCGATTTGTGCGCCGTCCTCGCCATAGCGGAAGGTCAGACCCGCCGCGCAAATGTGTTCAATGTAGGTGTGCAGCGCGGCCGGAAAGGTGCCTTCCCAAAACGGAGCGGCAAGCACAATGCCGTCGGCGCGCTGAAACTGTACGGCTTGCGTAAACCAAGGATTGTCCCAATCCTGCCGCGCTACGGCGGCATCTCGTTCGGCAAGCGTGTCGCCAAAAAGCGGAACCAAGCGCAGGGTGTTGAGGTCGGCTGTTTCCACCGTATCAGACGGGTACAGGGCGGTTAATTCGTCCAAAAAAGCCTGTGCAAGCGTGCGTGTGCGCGACTGGGCACCGCGAATACAACCATCTACAAATAAAATGTGCATATTTATCATCTCCTTGTTCTTCTTTCACTTTAAAGCAGAACAATCTGCCTGTCAAGAGTGGTTTTTTTGTGCGTAAAACTGTGGTATCTGCCGAAATTGCACACACGTCCTGCGTGCAGCCTTGCGAAGCGGCAGGTTACAGCCGTATAATAAAAAACGTATAAAAAACATCCCGTAAATGGGGGAATCGAAAGGGGGCGCGTCACAGATGATTACCAACATGACCGAGGGCAAACCCGGAAAAATTCTGTGGCGTTTTGCGCTGCCGCTACTGTGCAGCGTGGCATTTCAACAAATGTATCAGATTGCCGACAGCATGATTGCCGGTCAGTGCGTGGGCGGTGCGGCGCTGGCGGCTATCGGCGTGTCCTATCCGGTGACGATGCTGTTTTTGGCTGTGGCGACCGGTCTGAATCTGGGCTGCTCGGTTGCGGTGTCGCAGTTATTCGGCGCAAAAGAGTATGACCGTATGAAAACGGCGGTTTCGACCTCAATTTTGACCAGTTTGGTGATTGCGATTGCATTAACGGTCGGTGGTCTGCTGTTTTGTAACGATATTTTGAGCGCACTCAAAACCGAAGCGTATATCTTTGACGATGCCGCCGAATATCTGCGCATTTACCTGTATGGCATGGTGTTCTTGTTTCTGTACAACATCTGTACCGGTATTTTTAACGCGCTGGGTGACAGCCGTACACCGCTGTATTTGCTTATCGGTTCGTCGGTCGGCAATGTCATTTTAGACTATGTGTTGGTTACGTTTTTTGACCTCGGCGTTGCCGGTGTCGCTTGGGCAACCTTTGTTGCGCAGGGCGCCGCGTCTGTGCTCGCGCTGGTGACGCTGCTCGGACGGCTGCGCCGATTTACCAGCGGCACATTCCGCTGGTTTTCGGGCAGTATGTTGGCGCGTGTGGCGTATCTGGCGGTACCCAGTATTTTGCAGCAGAGCTTTATTTCGGTCGGCAATCTGTTTATTCAGTGGCTGGTCAACGGGTATAGCTGGGAGGTCGTGGGCGGCTTTTCGGCAGCGATGAAACTCAATAACTTTGTTATCGTTGGTTTGACCGCGATGGGCAGCGCGATTTCTAGTTTTTCCGCGCAGAACATCGGAGCAGCGCGCTATGACCGCGTTTCACAGGGGTTAAAAGCCGGTATGAAATTGTCGGTTGCCGTGGCTGCACCATTTTCCCTGCTGTTTGCGCTGGGCGGTTCGATAATGATGCGGCTGTTTGTCGGTGCGGAGGAAGCCGGTGTCATTGCGGCGGGCGCACTGTTTTTGCAGGTCGTTGCACCGTTTTATGTGCTTATCTCGTTCAAACTCAGCGCCGACGGCGTATTACGCGGCGCGGGCGCGATGGTGCCGTTTATGATTTCCACATTCTCTGACCTGATTCTGCGCGTGGTGCTGGCGTTTGTGTTCTCGCGTTCGTTCGGTGTGAGTGGTATCTGGTGGAGCTGGCCGGTTGGCTGGTTCATTGGCACGGCAGCTTCTCTGTTGTTTGTGCGTTCGGGTGTGTGGAAACGCCGCACCCGTTTGACCGAATAATCGGGCATAAAATATTCCCTTTCATGCCATGCTAAACGCAGGCATGGGAGGGATTTTTTCTTGATTCGGATGGAGAATATCTGTAAAATATATGACAGGGGACGGGTGCGAGCGGTGGACGGCGCAACGCTGTCCATTGCCCCCGGCACTTATACCGCGATTTTGGGCGCATCGGGTTCGGGTAAGTCCACCTTGATGCACCTCATTGGCCTACTTGACCGCCCGACCAGCGGCGAATATTGGTTGTGTGGGCAGCCCACCGCCGGGCTGTCACCGCGCCATCGCGCCGCCCTGAGTCGGGCACATATTGGCTTTGTCTTTCAAAGTTTCAGTCTGGTGCCCGGCATGGACGCACTGGAAAATGCCGCATTGCCGTTGGCGTTTCGCGGGATGCCGCGCAGTCAGCGGCGCGATTTGGCAGCCGATATGCTGTGTACGGTAGGACTAGGCGCACGCCTGCACCACACGCCCGAAATGCTTTCGGGCGGTCAGCAGCAGCGCGTAGCGATTGCCCGTGCCTTGTGTACCAGCCCCGATTTGCTGCTTGCCGACGAGCCGACCGGCAATCTTGACCCCAAATCGGCGCGCGAGATTTTAGACCTGTTCGACCGCCTGCACCGGGACGGGCGCACGATAGTCTGGATTACCCACGACCGGCAGGCCGCGCAGCGCGCCGAACAGCGCATACTGATGGAACAGGGGCACCTGTTCCGGGAAGAGGAGAGAACGATATGAACCGACGCGATAAACACAATTATTATTTAGATATGGCCGATGTTGCCCGCGAGCGCGGCACCTGCCTGCGCCGTAACTATGGTGCGGTTATTGTTAAAAATGATGTCATCGTGTCCACAGGTTATGTTGGCGCGCCGCGTGGCCGCGCCAACTGCATCGACTTGGGCACTTGCATCCGTCAAAAAATGGGTATCCCGCGCGGGGAGCGCTATGAATTTTGCCGCTCGGTACACGCCGAAGCCAATGCCATCATCCATGCGTCGCGCGAACAGATGTTGGGCGCAACGCTCTATCTGGTGGGCAGAGAAGCCGCCACTGGGGAACTGATTCCCGATGCCAATTCATGCACGATGTGCAAGCGCATGATTATCAACGCCGGTATCGCCCGCGTGGTCATTCGCTGCGATATGGATACATATGACATCATCGACGTACAGCAGTGGATTGACCATGATGAACTGCTTGCGGGCGAAATGGGGTATTAAACCATGATGATGTTAAGCGGTCTGGCGGTCATTTTGACCAATTTGTTGGTGCTGGCGCTGTTGTTTGGAATTTGGCGGTTTATTCGCAGCCGTGGCCCCATGACGGCGGCAAAACTGCGCCGGACGATTTCCTGGTGTGATACTGCGCCCAGTGATGTGTTGCCGTGCGGCGGTGAGTTGGGCGCGACCGCCGCGCTGTTGCGGGCACTCGAGGCGGGCGGCACCGAACGCGATTTGATACGCGCCCTGTTTGTGCGCTGGGCGCAGCAGAAAGCCATTTTTGTCGGGCGTGCCCCAAAGAAGAAGCTGCGCTCTTTTGGCGCCGATTTACAGGCAGAATTGTCCATTCCAGAGGAGATGCCGGTGATGGACGGCGCACAACAGTTGCTGTATGGCACTATCTGCGAGTGGGTTGCACCAGAGGACGGCACGTTGCAGCAGAGTGAACTCTATCAGGCGGCGCGGCAGGATGCCGAGCGGGTGGACAACCGGTTACGCCAACTGATACAGGAGGGCAACCGCGCCTTGCGCGAGATGGGCGGCGCGACACCCGAACGAAAAAAAGTAGCCCCCGGTATGGAGGAACAGGAGATTTACACGGCAAAAGGCGTGCGGCTGGCGCGGCAATGCGTGGCGTATGTCAAGTTCACCCAGCAGGCACCTAGTTTGCGCGGAGAAGCCGCCGTACTTGCCGCCGCAATGGGCAGAATTGACCCCGAAGACCCGGTGTGTGTGCTGGCCGATGCCCTGTTTGATGGCTTGCAAGCCGGTTTACAGGCCGGTCGTTGACAAAACCTGTCAAAACGTGTTACAATAAAACGCGCAAGGGAGCTTTTAGAAAAGCTGAGAGGAGGGCTGTGCGCCCTCGACCTTACCTGATTTGGATAATGCCAACGTAGGGAAGCAACAGCGGTTTGACGCGCTTTCTGCGCGCAAAACACCGCGCAGGACAGAACGGAATACCAAAGGGATACCCTAGGTGGGGTATCCCTTTTTTGTGTGCCCGGAGTGGCAGAGAAGTTAAAGGAGGAAATCAAATGAAAAAGGTATTGACCATTGCTGGCTCGGATTGCTCAGGCGGTGCGGGGATTCAGGCCGACCTGAAAACCATGTCGGCGCATGGCGTGTTTGCAATGAGTGTGATTGTGTCGGTGGTGGCTGAGAACACCGCCCGTGTTATCTCGATTGAGGACATTTCACCTAAGGTGATTGCCGACCAGATGGACGCGGTATTTGAGGACATTGTACCCGATGCGGTTAAAGTCGGCATGTTGTCCACGCCCACTTGTATGCAGGCAGTTGCCCAAAAACTGCGCCAGTATCAGCCGCCCCATGTGGTCATTGACCCGGTCATGTACGTTAAGAACGGCGCACCGCTTATGAACCCCGATGCGGTCGGCGCACTGATTGAGCATGTTCTGCCGCTTGCAACCGTGCTCACGCCCAACATTCCCGAAGCCGAGTGCATTGCAAAGATGAAGATTGAGAGCGTAGAAGATATGGAACAGGCCGCGCGCAAGATTCATCAAATGGGCTGCCAGAATGTGCTGGTCAAAGGCGGCCACGCGGTAGGGGACGCGCTCGACGTGTTGTTTGACGGGCAATCGTTCTCTCATTTTGAAACCGCACGCATTGACACCAAGAATACCCACGGCACCGGCTGCACGCTGTCCTCTGCCATCGCGTCCAATCTCGCGCTGGGTCACTCGGTTCAGCAGGCGGTCAAGCTGGCAAAGGATTATGTGACCGAGGGTATCCGCCATTCGCTCGCCATTGGCAAGGGATGCGGCCCGCTCAATCACTTCCATGCGTTCTTTTCAGAGGAGGAAGGCTAAACCATGAACAGTCAGACCCGTAAATTGGCGTTAGCCGGCTTGTTAACGGCGGTTGCCGTTGTGGGCGGGATGTTCTCTATCCCCATCGGTGCCGCAAAGTGCTCCCCTGTGCAGCATATGGTCAATGTCATTGCTGCCGTGCTCCTCGGTCCGTGGTATGCGGTCGGTTCGGCGTTCGTTGCATCGCTGCTGCGCAACCTCATCGGCACCGGAAGCCTGTTGGCCTTTCCCGGCTCTATGGTGGGGGCGCTGCTCGCCGGATTGCTCTATCAAAAATTGCGTCGCCTGCCCGCCGCGTTTGTTGGGGAAGTGTTCGGCACTGGTATCTTGGGCGCCGTACTGTCCTATCCGATTGCCGTGGGACTGATGGGCAGAACAGCGGCCTTGTTTGCCTTTGTGCCGTCTTTCCTTATCAATACGGTCGCCGGTTCGACCGTTGCAGTGCTGGTGATTTGCGCACTGGAACGAACCCATGTGCTTTCCACTCTGCGCACCGGTCTGCGCTGACACTAAAAGGAGAAATATAACGTGAAATTTCAAAAAGAGATGTTGACCCTCTATGCTGTGACCGACCGCACTTGGCTCAATGGGCGTACTCTTGCGGAAGTGGTCGAACAGGTCATCGCGGGTGGAGCCACGATGGTGCAGTTGCGTGAAAAGGGCAAAAGTGAAGCTGAAATTTTGCAATCTGCACGCGAGATTCAACCGATTTGCCGCAAATATGGCGTGCCGTTTATCGTCAATGATTCGATTGAACTGGCGCGCCGTGTGGGTGCGGATGGCGTGCACCTCGGACAAAGTGACGTGCCCGAAGGGGATGTGCGCAAGCTGGCGCAAGGCTTGATTTTAGGGTTGTCTGCCAACACGGTCAAGTCGGCGCAGCGCGCCGCCGCGCTGGGTGCCGATTATCTGGGCGTGGGCGCGGTGTTCGGCACGACCACAAAACACGATGCCCGTCACCTGTCGCCCGAACGCCTGCGTGAAATCACTGCCGCCGTCGATGTGCCGGTGGTCGCCATCGGCGGCATCCATGCGGACAATATTTTGCAGCTTTCGGGCTGTGGGATGCAGGGCGCGGCCGTGGTGTCCGCACTGTTTGCTCAGGATGACCCGCAGGATGCCGCACGCCGTCTGCGTGCGCTGGCCGAACAGATGAAACAGGAGGGAACCAGATGAAAACGACCGAACGCCTGCTTGCCGCCACAACCGACTTATGGCACAGCTACTATGACCATCCCTTTGTTTTAGGTATTCAAAACGGAGACTTGGACAAGCAAAAGTTCCGTTTTTATACCATTCAGGATTATTTATATCTGCTTGACTATGCAAAGGTGTTTGCCATCGGACTATCAAAGGCGGATGACCCCGAAGTGATGCACGTCTTTGCACAGTATATTTCACAGATTATGGATAGTGAGGTGAATGTACATAAGGGCTACGCGGGAATATTGGACATTACCAAAGATGAACTGCGCCATACGAAGCCCGCTTTGGCAAATCGTTCCTACACGTCTTATATGCTGGCTTGCGCGCAAAATGGCGGGCCGGTCGAGGCACTGACCGCAATTCTCGCGTGTGCGGTCAGTTACGAGCACATTGCAAAGGAAATCGTGCGCCGCAACCCCCAAGCGGCACAGCACCCGTTTTATGGGGATTGGGTGTCCAGCTATGCGTCCCCGGCGTATGCACAGGAAAATGTGATTTTGTGCGAGTTGGTTGACCGCCTGACGGCATCTTATTCGGATGCACAACTGGACAAGCTGACCGAGATTTTCTATACCTGTGCGCGCTATGAAAAGGCGTTCTGGGATATGTCATGGAAGATGGAAGCATAAGAGTTATGCTGGAATTTCACCATGTGACCTTTCAATATGAGGTCGAGGACTTCAATATTATTGACGATTTATCCTTTCATATTGCGCCCGGTGAGTTTGTCTCGATTATCGGTGCATCGGGCTGCGGCAAGTCCACCATTTTCCGGCTGACCAATCAGCTTTTGCCGATGAAATCGGGTGAAATCTATGTGAATGGGCGGGACATTCATAGTCAAAGCCGCTATTGCGGCTATATGCCGCAAAAAGATTTGCTGTTCCCGTGGCGCACGGTGGGAGAAAATCTGCGCTTGCCGCTGGAGATTCGCGGCGGTCTTTCAAAAGCCCAGATGGACGAGCGGGTACATGCCGCACTGGAACAGGTGGGACTGGCCGACGCAAAGGACAAGTCGCCCGCCGAATTGTCGGGCGGTATGCGTCAGCGCGCAGCCTTTGCGCGCACGATTTTGACCGATTCGCCTTTGCTGCTGCTCGACGAACCGTTTTCCGCACTCGATTTTCTAACGCGCATTTCGATGCAGGAATGGTTGCTCGGACAGTGGGAGCGCGACCGCAAAACGGTATTGTTTATCACGCACGATGTAGAGGAAGCTATTTTTCTGTCCAGTCGGGTGTTGGTCGTCGAGCAGACCCCCATTCGCCGCCTGACCTCCATCGACGTTCCAGCCGCCTATCCGCGCACCCGCGCTTGTTTGGGTGACCCGCGCATGATTGCGCTGCGCGAACGGCTCATTGATATGCTCAGAAAGCAGGGGGATGAATGAAACAGACCTGTAAAAATCAACTACCCGCGCTGATAGTCGTATTTGTTTTGCTGATTGCGTGGCAGATGGGCGCGATGCACATGAATGCCGCCTATATTTTGCCGTCGCCTACGCAGATACTGGACAAACTCTGGCAACTGCGCGGCCCGCTGTTTACCGCTCATCTGCCCGCCACCATGCAAGTTACCGTCATCGGGCTTGCCATTTCGATTGTCTTTGGTCTGGCGCTCGCTGTGCTCATGGACGCAAGCCCAGCCGTTGCGCGGGCGGTCTATCCGATTGTCATTGCTTCGCAGACCATTCCTACCACCGCACTGGCACCATTGTTTGTGTTGTGGTTCGGGTATGGCATTTGGAGCAAGGTGCTCGTAACCGTGCTCATCACTTTTTTCCCCATCACGATTACCGTATACGATGGTTTACGCTCTGTGCGTGTGGAAATGATTGAATTGCTCCAAACCTATGGCGCAAGCCGTGCCCAGATTTTCCTCAAACTTAAACTGCCCGCCACGCTGCCCTACTTTTTTTCCGCGCTTAAAATGGCGGTTCCCATGTCGCTGGTGGGTGCGGCGATTGGTGAATGGCTGGGCGCACAGGCGGGCCTGGGCTATTTCAGTCGCCGCATGATTACACAACTTGATGGGGCGGGTGTTTTTGCACCGATTGTGGTGCTGTCGGTTGTTGCGATGGTGTTGGTTGCCATACTTGGCTTGATAGAACGCAAAGTCGTGCGCTGGCGCGGCGAACAGTGAAGAAAGGGGTTTGAACGATGAAAATAAAAAGATTGTTGGCTGTCGGGGTGGCGGCGGCGCTACTTGCGCTGACCGGCTGCGGCGGTGCACAGACTGAGCAGACCAACGGTTTAAAGACCGTACAGGTCGTGCTCGACTGGTATCCTAACGCGATTCACGCATTTTTGTACAATGCCATCGAAAAAGGATACTATGCCGATGAGGGACTGGACGTGCAGCTGCAATTCCCGTCCAATGAAAATGATGCGCTGTCATTGGTTGCGGCGGGTAAGGCGCAGATTGGCATGTATTATCCCATGTATGTGATTGAAGCACGCGCCGAACAGGGCGTGCCGGTTAAGTCTATCGGCGCGGTTTGTCAGGAACAACTCAGTGTTGTGCTATCACTCAAAGACAAAAATATTACTAGTCCAGCCGATTTCGCAGGCAAAAATATTGGCTATGGTGGTGCACCGCTGACCGAAGCACTGGCAAAAACTATGATGGAAAATGCCGGCGTTGACCCGTCCACTGTGACCATGACCAATGTGGGCATGGATTTGATGAGTTCGATGACCACCGACCGCGTGGATGCCACACTGGGTTGTATGCTCAACCATGAGGTGCCGCAGTTGGAGGAAGAAGGCTTCGAGGTCAACTATTTCCATATGTCTGATTACGGCGTGCCCGCCGACTATGAACTGGTGTTTGTGTCCAATGACGACACGATTACAAATGACCCCGACACACTGCGCGCCTTTTTGCGCGCCAGTCAGAAGGGCTTTGAGGACATGAAGAACGACCCGGAAGGCTCGCTCGACCTGCTGCTCAGCAAGCAAAATGCCGAAAACTTCCCGTTGACCAAATCGGTCGAAGAACAGTCTATGCAGGTGCTTTTGCCCGCGATGGAGCACGACGACGCGCCTTTCCTCAGCCAAAAAGCCGAAGTCTGGCAGAATGATATTGACTGGTTGACCGAAAACGGCATGATTACACAGCCGGTTACGGTGGATGATGTCATGATAGATTTGAGCGTGGTGCAGTAAACTTAGCACCATAAAAGACCGAGCACAGGGGTGAAATCATTGGTCTGTATCAGGAAAAGATTCAGGTATTCAATGACAAGGCCAGCATAGTTATCGGTTCAGACACCTAAAGTGACATGGTGATGAGCTATGGTGCACAAGCCGTGATTGAGAAGGACACAACTTGGATGTTGGTACAGGTGCTGGTCGACCTGAGCGATACACAGATTTCTCTTGCAACTGGTCGTTACATTTACTGCTGCTGAGTGAGTAAAAGAAAAAGAGGGAATACACATTTGTGTATTCCCATCTTTTTTATAAAATTTCAGAATCCTCAGGTGTGATAGTTTCAAATGAGATAATTTGATAATCATTTAAAAAGATTTCTCTGGATTGTGTGGCAGAAAGTGCATTTGGAGAAGGAAGCGTTTTGTCGAGATTGTATTGTGTATACTCAATGGACCCATCTGCTAGATAGCGAAGGGTAAAAGCGAGATTAGATTCCGCGTTATAGTAAACACCAAACGGGAGACAATCGCCTACTACAGATGCAACGGAAATATCTGCTAAAATAGAATTCATTTGTTTATCTGCGTAAGTGAATGAATCGTTTACAATCCACAAATCATCATAAGAAATGAAAGTATAAGCATCCCAATCAATCTCAAACAGATTATTGGCTTGCTGTTCCAAATGAAGCCGGTTTCTATTGGTTTCTTGTAATAGCTCACGTTCATCCTGGGTGGAAGAACGTGCTTCCTCAAGTCCTAACTTTTTGGAAGCTGATTGACTGGTTGTACGGCTAAGAGAGTCATCGGTGTACCGAATACGATGAATCCCACTTGTATAAAAGTAAGTTTTAGGTTCATTAAACATATAATCGGTCTCAAGGGAAAGATTATCAGTAAAATGGTCAGTGCGTTCAGATGAACTGACAACTCTATTAGAAGATTTTTTCACTATCTGTGTTTCTACATAGATGTTTTGAATTTTACTAGAAGAAGCAGTTAATTCTTCAGTGGTAGATTCACCAACAATAAAATATCCTTCAAGAGAATCAGAATTGGCAAAAATATTGGAGTAACCATCTACTTCACCATATGCAGCAGATGCAGAAAGTACGTTGCCTATGGCCAAAGTAGTAACTAAAAGTGCGGCAGAAAACTTTCGGAACGAATACATAATAATCACCTCATAAAAATTGTTTATCAGTGGCTTTTATGCTCTAATTTAGATTGCTACATAATTGTAGAACAAAATATTGAGAGAAACAATATATATTAGTGATAAAAAAACAATGATATATATGTACATAATCAACAATTCAGATATATTGTGGTTCTGTAATGGTGCAATACAATATGATGATGCAAAAAAGACACCAAGCTGTATACTCAACCATGAGGTGCCGCAGTTGGAGCAAGAAGGCTTCGAGGTCAACTATTTCCATATGTCCGATTACGGTGTGCCCGCCGACTATGAATTGGTGTTTGTGTCCAATGACGACACGATTACAAACGACCCCGACACGCTGCGCGCCTTTTTGCGCGCCAGCCAAAAGGGATTTGAGGACATGAAGAACGACCCGGAAGGCTCGCTTGAACTGCTGCTGAGTAAGCAGAACGCCGAAAACTTCCCGTTGACCAAATCGGTTGAAGAACAGTCCATGCAGGTGTTGTTACCTGCGATGGAGCACGACGACGCGCCGTTCCTCAGTCAAAAGGCCGAAGTCTGGCAGAATGATATCGATTGGTTGACCGAAAACGGTATGATTACACAGCCGGTTACAGTCGATGATGTTATGATTGACTTGGGTGTGGTGCAGTAAACTCGATATAGGCGGCTCGCGTGTGTGAGCCGCCTTTTTGATTGCGCGATATTCTTGAAAAATTTTTTGAGAAAGCGGGAACCTTTTGGAAAAGCAGCCGTCTAAACCAGCAGAAACCAATAAAACCCCCTAAAAACCAACTGGTTTTTCAGAAAGGAGAATATATATGTTTTTGAAGAGAACAGCAGCTGCAATTTTGGGTGGCGCGATTTTGTGTTCGGGTGCTGCATTCGCAGCCAACTTGGCACCGCAAAAGACCGAGCAGACAACGGCAGATGCCGTCGTCAGCACTGATGCAACCGCACAGCAGGCACCCGAAATCATGGCTGAGCGTGAACTGTACTACGGTACTATTAAGGAACTGATTCAGGACGAGCAAACCGGCACCATTACCGGTCTGTATCTGGAATCCGAAAGCGCAGGCGAGTATGTATTCCATATTGACGAGGCAACCTTGCTGCTTGACAGCGGTGCAGGCACACGCACGCTGGTGAATACACTGAAGGTTGGACAGGGTGTATATGTGTTCCATAGCCCGGTTGCAACCATGAGCCTTCCGCCGCAGAGCTATGCCGAAGCCATTGTCACCAATATTCCGGAAGATGCAGGTTGTGCAATGCTCAAGACGGTTGAAGCGGTTAAGACCAACGAGGATGGCAGCGTGACCGTGACCACCGACCGCGGCGGTCTCAAGCTGACGATTGAAAAAGATGCACAGTACGGCGATTACAATGGCCGTCAGGTGATGGGCACAGATGACCTGCGCGTCGGTACTCGTATTTTTGCACGGTATAACACCGTACAGGAATCCTATCCGGCACAGGCAAGCACCAAGGATGTTGTAGTTGCACCGGCTAAGGAGCAAGAGGGCATGAAGATTTCGGTCAATGGAACCGATTTGGAGGCAACCGCTAAGGTACAGAATGGTACGCTGATGGTACCGGCAAGTGCGGTGGCTAAGGCTCTGGGGCTGAGCACCTCTTATGCGAATACCGCAGAGGGTGAACAGGTTAAGGTGTTCAATGACAAGACCAGCATGGTTATGGATATCGGATCGGACACTTATCTGGTCGGTGACATGGTGCTGAGCTATGGCACACCGGCTGTGATTGAGGAAGGTACGACTTGGATGCCGGCTCAGGCGCTGGCTGACCTGACCGACACGCAGCTTTCTCTTGCAACTGGCGCAGTTTCGTTCACGGCTGCACAGGCAGAGTAATCGAAACTATAATAAAAAATCCTGCCATTTGGCAGGATTTTTTGTTTGTAACAAATTTTATCTGCGGGAGCAGGACAGGCATTTTGTACACTGCATCGTCATAAAATAGGAAAAATGGTAAGTGTGTATTAGACATAGCCGGAGAAAGCGGCCAAAGCGGTCAAAAGTATCAGTCCGGCGACGTTGACAAGGGTAAACCATGCCAGATATCGACCGGGTTTGGCGTCCGGCGTATGGGCGTAGAAGCGGAACGAAATCAGGCTGGCAAGAGAAGCGATGGGCGTACCCAAACCGCCGATATTGACGCCTAGCAAGAGTGCTTGCCAGTTTTCGGTGAAGCCGCGCAGCAGAACGGCGGCCGGTACGTTGCTGATAACCTGACTGGCGGCGAGGGAGGCGAGCAGCGGACTGCGACCGACAACATTTTGCAGCCATGTGTGGATGCTGTCCAGCGCGCCGATATTGCCCGCGAAAATGAAGAAGCAGACAAAGGTGAGCAGCAAGCCATAATCCGCTCGGCGAAACAAATCGCGGTCGAATATCGCCAGTGCCAGACAGAGAATGAGCAGCAAAAGCCAGTCGGACAGCACATGAAATACGGTCAGCAGGCACAGCACAAACAAAAGGGCAAATAAAACAACCCGTTTGGGCGAAGTGATGCGCTTTTGCTCGGAAAATTCCACTTGTAACGTGCAACTTTTGCGGCACAGGGCAAGTGCGGTGACCCCAATCAGACTGACCAGCGCATAAGGGGCGACCAATCCAAAAAATGAACCGGCTGATAGGTTATAGCTGGCATATAAAAAGAGATTTTGCGGGTTGCCGACCGGTGTGACCATACTGCCCAGATTGGCGGCAACCGTTTGCAGGACGATGACTGGAATAAGCAGCGCACTTTGTCCGACCAGCCCCAGTACCAGAATGGCAAACGGCACAAAGGTAATCAGGGCAACATCGTTTGTGATTGCCATAGAGGTAAAGAAGGGCAGCAGCGTCAGGATAAGTACCAGTGTGCGCAATGCGTGCCGACCGGTCAGCATTTTTTGAGCGAGCAGGTCAAAAACGCCGTATTTTTGCATACCCGATACCACAGCCATCAGGCAAAACAGTAAAATCAGCACATGGGTGTCGATGTATTCAGCATAGGCGGCTGAGGGTGGGACAAAGAACATGGAAATGAGCGCGCACAGCAGCGAAGCCGACAGCACCGGCTCACGCCGCACAAAGGCGCGAAGTGCCCGAACAGGCATAAAAATCCCCCTTTTGGTCATACAAAGTTCAATTTATTATAATCGTTTTGTGCGCGGTGGGCAAGATGGAAAAGCGACAAAAATCGCGGGTGAGCGCACAAAAAGGCGCTTCCAAACGGAAGCGCCTTTGTTAACAATTTAGAATTGTCGGGAGGAACCTTACTTCGCGTCAACCTCAGCCATGTGCTCGATGAGCATCAGCAGCTTGTTGGAGTAGCCCCATTCGTTGTCGTACCAGGAAACAACCTTAACGAAGGTGTCGGTCAGCTGGATGCCAGCCTTTGCGTCGAAGATAGAGGTGCGAGCATCGCCCAGGAAGTCGGAAGAAACAACGTCCTCGTCGGTGTAGCCCAGAACGCCCTTCAGACCGCCCTCAGACAGCGGCTTCTCGGAAGCAGCCTTCATAGCAGCGCAGATATCCTCGTACTTAGCCGGCTTAGCCAGGTTGCAGGTCAGGTCAACAACAGATACGTCCAGGGTCGGAACGCGCATGGACATACCGGTCAGCTTGCCGTTCAGCTTGGGGTAAACCTTGCCAACAGCCTTAGCAGCGCCAGTGGAGGACGGGATGATGTTGCCGGTAGCAGCACGGCCGCCGCGCCAGTCCTTCTTGGACGGGCCGTCAACAACCTTCTGGGTGCCGGTAGCCGAGTGAACGGTGGTCATCAGGCCTTCGGTGATGCCGAATGCCTCGTCCAGAACCTTAGCGATAGGAGCCAGGCAGTTGGTGGTGCAGGAAGCGTTGGAAACGAAGGTCATGTCCTTGGTGTAAGCGTCCTGGTTAACACCCATAACGAACATCGGGGTGTCGTCCTTGGAAGGAGCAGACATGATAACCTTCTTAGCACCGCCGTCGATGTGAGCCTGAGCCTTTTCCTTGGTCAGGAAAACGCCGGTGGACTCAACAACGTAGTCAGCGCCAACCTTGCCCCACGGAATATTCTTGGGGTCCATTTCAGCGAAGAACTGAACCTTCTTGCCGTCAACGATGATAGCGTCATCGGTGTGCTCGATGGTGCCGTCGTAACGACCATGCATGGTGTCATACTTGAGCATGTATGCCATGTAGTCGGGGGTCATGAAGGGGTCGTTTACCGCAACGAACTCGATGTTCGGGTTCTTCAGACCAGCGCGGAAAACCATGCGGCCGATACGGCCAAAACCATTGATACCTACTTTGATAGCCATTGTAAATATTCCTCCTATTAACAATTCAAAGTATTCAACATTGCCGAACTTATTATACAACATCCCTGCGGCATTTCGCAATCCCCCATTTGTGAAAGATTTGTCAAATTTGACCGTCAATTTCCAGTATATTCTTTGCAAACTACACAGCGGGCGTGTTATAATAATACTAACGTAATCAAATTACCCAAATATTACGCAAAAAAGTGCATAAAATACACCAAAAAATTTTACACAAAAATACCCGTTTTGTGTTGTATATTGTGTATGGCGTGCCAAAATCTTGGAGGACAATTCTATATGGATGTGAGAGAGTTTCTCGGCGGGCTGGAGGGGCAGGCGTGGCAGATGCTGGACGCGCTGGGGGCAGCCGACCGGGCATTTGTGCGCATCGACGATGCTGGGCGCATTATTGCGCTGACCGAACGTGCGCAGGATTTGCTGCGGCAAGAACCGTTGCGGTCACTGTATGAGGTGCTGGGGGAGCTGGCGGCGCGCGCCATACGCATTGCGATTGCGCGGCATGAAATCATGCGCACACGCGATACACTGGACGGGCGCACGGTTGCCATCACCGTTTGTCCGGGTGAACATGAGCATTTGGTATATTTGGAACCAGAACAATCACAGGGCTATCTGCTGCGCGACCAGTTGGTAGAACAGCGATTGCGCGCGGCGCTCTCGGTGTTGACGCTGGACGACCCAGAGACGCGCCAGCGCGCGGCGCTCAAAATGATGCGTCTATTGCATGAGATTGAATTGCTGCAAGGGCGTCCGGTGCTGCCGCAGACGATGAAGAAGTATGAACTGGGCGACCTGTGCGCTGACGCCGTGCGCTTTGCGTCGCGCTGCACGGTCATTCCAATCCGAACCGAGGGCAAATATACGCCGGTCGTGTGCGATGCCCACCTGATACGCATGGCGTTATACCATTTATTAACCAATGCGGTGTTAGCGCCCGGAACCAATGAAATCACCGTGCGCTGGGGTAGTATGCCCGGTCATGCGTGGTTTGAAGTGGCAGACGACGGGGAAGTATTGTCTGAGGATGCGTTTTTGGCGCTATGTACCGCCAGTGAACGAGTGGGAACAGTGAGCGGACTGCCGCCTGAAATCGAAGGGCATATGCCCGGATTGGGACTGCCCGCTGTATGCGAAATCGCCATGCGGCATGGCGGCGGCCTGTCTCTCGTCGGCGCACCGGAGGGCAAAGCTGTGCGCTTCACCATGCCCGACGATTTGCCCGAAGATGTCCACATCCTGCGCGCATCCAAGATGGTCGAAGAAGGGGTTTCGCTGGAAGAAACCGAGTTGTCGGTACTCTCAATTTAAGTATTTTTTGTTCAAACAAATTCCCGATAGATAAAGGCTCTATACCGCGCTGGTATAGAGCCTTTTTTGTACACTCTGCCAGATACGACAAAACAACCGCGCGTTCGCAAGGGGTTTTTGTCGGGAACGCTGGAAATTGTTGGCGGTTACCACAAAAGGCTTATCCTGTACCGGCATTTTGTTGAAGTTTTTTGATTAAAACGGTTGATTTTTGTGGCGTTTTCTTAGTATAATCTAGGTTGTGATACTGCGAAGTATCCGCTCTGACCGTATCCGGCTGCGGCGGGAAACGCGCCAGAGAACCATACACAATAAGTCTTCGAACCGGTGGCATTTCCGGCCGGAGGCTTAGAAAGGTACACAAAATAATTGGAGAGGTGAATCTTAATGGTGTACACGTTTCGTGGCGGTATTCATCCGGGTACCCATTCCGACCCCGGATTTAAAACCGCAACAAACACCAAGCCCATCGAGGCGATGCCCGCTCCCGAGCAGGTTATCCTGCCGGTATCCATGCACATTGGCGCACCGGCAAAACCGCTTGTGAAAAAGGGCGATATCGTGGATATGGGACAGATGATTGCAGAAGCGGGCGGCTTTGTCAGCGCGCCGGTTCATGCAACCGTTTCCGGTAAGGTCATCGCGGTCGAGCCGCGTCTGCACCCCAATGGCAGTAAGGTTCTGTCCATCGTTATCGAAAATGATGGGGAAGACCGTCTGCATGAGTCGGTGCATCCGTATGACTTCGCATCCATGTCCAATGATGAGCGCATCGACGTCATCTGGAAGGCCGGCATGGTCGGTCATGGCGGTGCGACCTTCCCGACGCACGTTAAGATTAAGGGTGCCATCGGCGTGGCAGATACGGTCATCGTAAACGCTGCCGAGTGTGAACCTTATATCACAAGCGACCATCGCTTGCTTTTGGAGCGTCCCGAAGAAGTTGTCGGCGGTCTGAAAATGCTCTGTGACATCATCGGTGCCAAGAGCGGCATCATTGGCATTGAGGTCAACAAGCAGGATACGTTCGCCAAGATTGAAGAACTTATCAAGGACGACCCGCGGCTGCATCTGTATCCGCTCAAGTGTAAGTACCCGCAGGGCGCGGAAAAGCAGCTCATCAACGCCTGCACTGGACGCGAAGTGCCGTCGGGCAAGCTGCCGGCGGACGCGGGCTGCGCGGTCTTTAACGTGGACACCACCGGCGCGATTTATCGCCGCTTTACCACTGGTATGCCGGTCGTGCGCCGTATCGTAACCGTTTCGGGTTCGGCTATCGCAGAACCCAAAAACCTTGAAGTGCGCATCGGTACCCCGGTTGAAAAGCTGATTGACGCTTGTGGCGGCTTTAAGTCTGCCCCCAACAAGCTGCTGATGGGCGGCCCGATGATGGGTGTTGCCCAGTTCTCGCTGGAAATCCCGGTGTTCAAGGGCACCAATGCGTTCCTTGCTTTCTGTGAAGATGAGGACAAGCGCGTTGCTGACCCGCAGTGCATCCGCTGCGGTAAGTGCATTGAGGCGTGCCCGATGCACCTGCTCCCCATTTACATGAATGTATACGGCAAGGCCGGTGACCTCGACGAAAGCGTAAAGTGCGGCGCGATGGACTGCATTGAATGTGGTTCGTGTGCCTATGTCTGCCCGGCGCGTATTCCGCTTGTGGCACAGTTCCGCCTGACCAAGGGCAAGATTCAGGCCAAGCGTGCGGCCGAAAAAGCCAAGGCTGAGGCGGAAAAGGCCAAGGCCGAAAAGAAGTAAGGGGGCAAAAACTGATGTATGATTTAAGCAAAGTCGTTGTCACCTCCTCGCCTCATATCAAGGCGGCTGACGACACAAGAAGCCTGATGGCTGACGTGTGCCTTGCACTGCTGCCCGCGCTGGTTGTATCGGTGCTCACATTCGGTATGCGTGCGCTGGTCATCACGGTGGCAACCGTTATTTCCTGTGTATTTTTTGAGTGGCTGTACAATAAGCTGCTTCACAAACCGACCACTATCGGCGACCTGTCTGCCGTGGTTACTGGTATTTTGCTGGCATTCAACGTGCCGGTTGCGGCTCCTATCTGGATGCCGGTCATTGGTGGCGCATTCTCGGTCATCATTGTTAAGATGCTGTTTGGCGGCATCGGCAAGAACTTTATGAACCCGGCGCTGGCTGGCCGTGCCTTTATGATGGCTTCCTGGCCGGCATTCATGACCACATGGACGCGCCCTGGCGCCGAAATCCCGCTGTTCGGTAACGTGACCGTGACCGACGCCATTTCGACTGCAACCCCGCTGGCACAGCTCAAAACGGGCGCTCTGCCGGACGCAACCAACATTCAGCTGTTTTTGGGTCAGACCGGCGGCGTTATCGGTGAGACTTCGGCGCTGGCGCTGCTCATCGGCGGCGTTTACCTCATTTATCGCAAGGTTATCGCCATCAACATTCCGGCTGCGTACATTCTGACTGTTGCTGTTCTGACCTTCCTGTTCCCGATGGGCGGTCAGGGTCACTTTGAGTGGATGCTCAGTCAGGTGCTGTCGGGCGGTCTGATGCTGGGTGCCATCTTCATGGCAACCGACTATGTTACCAGCCCGGTTACCCCCAAGGGTCAGATTGTTTTCGGCATTGGCTGCGGTCTGCTGACCGTGTTTATCCGCTATTTCGGCGGTCTGCCCGAAGGCGTATCGTATTCCATCCTGCTGATGAACACGCTGGCATGGGTCATCGACAAAAAGACCCATCCGCGCAAGTTCGGCTATGAACTGGATAAGAAGAAGGAGGCCAAGTAAAGATGAGCGAAACCAAAAAGGAAGGCATTGGCCGCCTGATTGTTGTGCTCGGCCTGATTACCTTTGTGTGTGCGCTGCTGCTGGGATTTGTCAACCAGGTCACCGCACCGCTGATTGAACAGAACGAAATCGACACCCGTAACGCTGCAATGGAAGAAATCATTCCGGGCGCAACGTTCGAGGACTTAAACACCGTACTGAGCGCGGAAGAAGTTGCAGCCGCAGGCGTTACCCTGCCCGCAGGCCGCACGGCTGCCGCGATTTCGGGCGTTTACAAGGCGACCGTTGACGGTCAGGACGGCGGTTACTGTGTACAGGTCAATCCCAAGGGCTTCGGCGGCGAATTGACCCTGATTGTCGGCATTGGCGCGGACGGCACGGTTGCCGGTGCCAAAGTGACCGCACACGGCGAGACCCCCGGCCTTGGCGCAAAGGCACAGACCGATTCCGAGTGGATTACCCAGTATCAGGGTCAGCCCGCTGACGGTCAGCTTCAGGTCACCAAGGACGGCGGCACCATCAACGCCATCACCGGTTCAACCATCACCTCGCGCGCCGTGACCGACGGTGTCAACACCGCGGCTGCTTACGTCGCAACGCTGGGTTAAGAAGGAGGGCCAAACAATTATGAAATTCAGTGAACGCCTGAAAGCCGGTGTCCTGCTGGACAACCCGGTATTTATGCAGACCATTGGTTTGTGTCCCTCGCTGGCGACCACAACTTCGCTGTCCAATGCGGTCGGCATGGGTGTGGCTGCAACCGTCGTTCTGATTTGCTCGAACGTCGTTATCTCGCTGCTGCGCAAGTTTATCCCAGATAAAATCCGTATTGCAGCCTTTATTTCCATTATCGCAACCTTCGTTACCTTGATTCAGATGCTGCTCAATGCGTACATCCCGTCCTTGGCTGCATCGCTCGGCTTGTTCCTGCCGCTTATCGTTGTAAACTGTATTATTCTGGGCCGCGCCGAAGCATATGCTTCTAAGAACAAGGTTCTGCCTTCGGCACTCGACGGCGTGTGCATGGGTCTGGGCTTTACCTTTGCGCTGGTACTCATGGGCTTCTTCCGTGAACTGCTGGGTGCAGGCACCATCGCGGCTGGCATCATCAGCGAAAAAGGCATCCAGATTCCCGGTCTGGTTGACAACCCGGCAACCATGATGATTCTGCCGGCGGGCGGCTTCCTGATGATGGGCTTCATTCTGGCGGCTATCCAGAAGATTATGTCTGGAAAGGAGGGCAAGTAAATGTCTTTTGCATTACCTGCTTCTATGGGCTTGACCGATATCCTGTCGCTGGCCATCGCCGCGATTTTGGTCAATAACTACATTCTGGTGCAGTTCCTTGGGTGCTGCTCGTTCTTCGGTGTATCCAAAAAGACCGATACTGCGGTCGGCATGGGCATGGCGGTTATCTTCGTTATGGCGCTGGCTTCCGCTGTGTCGTGGGCGGTGCAGTACTTCATTCTGGTACCGCTCAAGCTGGAATATATGCAGACCATCGCATTTATTCTGGTTATCGCAACCTTGGTACAGTTTGTTGAAATGTTTATGAAGAAGTCCATGCCCGCGCTGTACTCTGCGCTCGGCATTTTCCTACCGCTGATTACCACCAACTGCGCGGTACTCGGCGCGGCCATCAGCAACATCGACAACGGTAACTCCTTCATCGGTTCGGTCGTTTACGGCGTTGCTGCCGGTATCGGCTATACCCTTGCAATCGTCCTGTTTGCGTCCATCCGTGAGCGCCTCGACCTGACCTCCAACTGCCCCAAGTGCTTTGAAGGCTTCCCGATTGCGCTGGTTTCCGCTGCCCTGCTCGCGATGTCCTTTATGGGCTTCTCCGGCTTGCAGGTGTTCAAGTAACCGAGGAGGAATGATAAAAAATGGATATCATGAATATTGTTTCGGCGGTGCTCGTGCTGTTTATCATGGGCGTCGTGTTCGCGCTGCTGCTGGGCATCGCGGCAAAGGTGTTTGCCGTCGAGGTCGATGAGCGCGTACCGCTGGTGCGCGAATGTCTGCCGGGCGCAAACTGCGGCGGCTGCGGCTATCCGGGCTGTGACGGTCTGGCGGCTGCCATCGTAGAGGGCAAAGCACCGGTCAACGGCTGTCCGGTCGGCGGCGCTGCCGCTGCGGCTAAGATTGCCGAAGTCATGGGCGTTGAGGTCGACACCAGTGAACCCAAGGTTGCACATGTTTACTGTAACGGCGGCTGCAATGCGGTCGATAAGGCCAAGTATGAGGGCCTTCAGGACTGCAACGCGGCGATGCGTGTGGCAAGCGGCCCGAAGGAATGTGCATACGGCTGCATGGGTCTGGGCTCCTGTGTAAAAGAATGTGCATTTGATGCGCTGCATATCGTGGACGGCAAAGCGGTCGTTGACCCGGAAAAGTGTGTCGCCTGCGGTAAGTGCGTGGCGGCTTGTCCCAAGAAACTCATTGACCTGGTTCCCAAGTCCAAGAAGGTTCACGTCAACTGCATGAACCGCGACAAGGGCGCACAGGCTATGAAGGTTTGCACCAATTCGTGCATTGGCTGCATGAAGTGCGAAAAGACTTGTAAGTTTGATGCCATCCATGTGGTGAACAATGTCGCAGTCATCGACTATGACAAGTGCAAAAACTGCAAGATGTGCACCAAGGCGTGCCCGAAGGGGGCTATCGAACCGGTTCCGACCAAGGAAGAAAAGGAAAAGTTTGAAGCCATGATGAAGGCACAGGCCGAAAAGGCCAAGGCAGCAGCACAGGCGGCTGCCCAAGAAAAGGCTGCTGAAAGCGCACCGGCTGAAGCAGGCGAATAAATAAAATCAAATCTGCAAAGCGAAAAGAGGTCTGCCAAGTGGCTGACCTCTTTTCTTTTGCGGCGCAATCCGGTATAATGGAAGTGACCCAAAGGAGGGCTTTTATTTGAAGGATTATCTGCATTTTACCATGAATGATGCCGAGATTGGCCAGTTATCCAGCCTTGCGCTGGCGCATGTCGGCGACTGCGTATATGAATTGCTCACGCGCGGCAACCTCGTATGTAAAGGGTTGACCACCGCGCGCAACCTGCACAGCCATACCGTGCAGCTTGTACGCGCGTCGGCGCAGTATGCGGCGGCACAAACGATTTTGCCCTTGCTGGATGACGAGGAGCAAAGCGTATTTCGCCGGGCACGCAACACCAAGGTACATGGTGTCCCCAAGGCCGCATCAAAAGCCGAATACGCTTACGCGACCGCGCTCGAAGCGCTGTTCGGTTGGCTGTATCTCAAGGGACGGTATGAGCGCATCAACACGCTTTATGATGTGATTTGCAACGCGCAGACCGATTAAGTAGGGAGCGTCCGAGCGGTTTGCATGGGTGCACACCGTTCGGGCACTCTATTTCGTTTGACCGAGCCGTTAGCGGCAGTTGCTCATGCCGTTGCTGGTCTGGTCGGTGCAGGATTCAGACTTCTTCTGCTGAGCCTGCTGGCTCTGCTTCTGATTGGCTGCCTTCGGATTCTTAGACATCAAAATCACCTCTTTTCGATTGGTTCACGCCTAGTATGGACGGGTTTGCGCACGATTATGCAATAAATTTTTGTGCCAGCCCTTGCACAGTTTTCAAATATTTGATAAAATCCTAAAGGATAGCATGATAATATTGCAAAGGAGCGTATCAATTTATGTCCGGACATTCCAAGTGGCATAATATAGCCAAGCGCAAGGGCGCAAACGATGCCAAGAAGGCAAAGATTTTTACAAAAATTGGACGAGAAATGGCGATTGCCATTAAAGAGGGCGGTTCGCCCAATCCTGATATCAACGGCCGTCTGCGCGATGTCATCGCAAAGGCAAAGGCCAACAATATGCCCAACGACAACATCAAGCGCATGTTGGACAAGTATTCGGGCGCAAATGGCGGCGTGGATTACGAAGCCATCAACTATGAAGGCTACGGCGTGGGCGGCGTTGCCGTTATCGTCGAGACGCTGACCGACAACCGCAACCGTACCGCCGCTGACGTGCGCCATCTGCTCGACAAGTTCGGCGCAGGCATGGGCGCGACCGGCTGTGTGGGCTGGCAGTTCGACCAGAAGGGCGTTATGATTGTTGACCGTGAGGAGCTGGACAAGGACGAAGATGAAGTGATGATGCTGGCGCTGGACGCAGGTGCAGAGGACTTCCAGGCCGATGAGCAGACCTTCACGATTTATACCGCGCCCGCAGACTTCGGTACTGTGCGCGAAGCGCTCGAAGCACAGGGCCTTTCCTTTGTCGAAGCCGAGGTCGAAATGGTGCCGCAGAACTATGTGCGGTTGGAGTCTGCCGAAGATATGGAGAAAATGCGCAAGCTGCTCGACAATCTGGAAGATAACGACGATGTACAGAGCGTTTGGCATAACTGGGAAAACGAGGACGAATACGAAGGATAATATATCGCAATTTGCGCAGGGGACACTGCGCGGGATTGCGGCTGTTTGGAGTCGGGTATGCACCATGTTGTATACTCGGCTTTTTTTTTTGCTAAGTTGTTCGCGCAATTTGTCAAGTTGTTCGCGTGACAAGAACAATTGTCCGAACTGTCCAAGAGTTATTCAAATAGAGCAATTTCAGTGAGAAAATTTTGTATATATTTGTTTACAAATTAGGTTTGGAGTATTGCTGTTCATATTGACAAGACAAAAAATATTATCTAAAATAAAAAAGAGTGTAAGGATATGGAAACATGGATAAATCCATGTAGATAAATCCATCAGGATGAATAAATAATTTCATCGTTGGTGAGTAATCAGAAAAGGGGAATGAATATGAAACCAAAAAGCAAACCTTCCAACCGGCATACCAGCATTAAAACACAAATTATCGCGCTCACACTTGGCATGACGATATTGGCATCGCTCATCATTGGGATTTTTGCCGCAGTTTTCACCAAGAGAAGTGCGCAGGATGTGCTGAATGTTTCTATGCAGGAAACTGCAACGGTTGCGGCAAACAGTGTCAGCGCATGGCTGGATAAATACGCAACGTTGGCAGAGGGGATTGGCCTGCGCGCGAGCTTGACAGACCCCGCAACCCCTGACGCGGAAAAACAGCAGGTTTTGCAGCAATATGCTCAGCAAAATAACCTGATTACGGCTAACCTGCTCAACAGTGCGGGATATAGTGTTTTTGAGAACCTGAGCGTAGCCGACCGTCCCTATTTCCAGGAAGCCATGAAAGGGAATACTTATGTATCAGACCCAGTTGTCCGCAAAGATAAGGGCGATATTGTGTTTGTCATGGCTGCTCCTCTGTGGCAGGACGGCGAGTATGGCGGTTCGGTTGTCGGCGCAATTTCCATCGTGCCGGAAGCAAACTGGCTCAATGATATCGTCAGCTCTATCCAAATCGGAAGCGGCGGCAGCGCTTACATCCTCAATTCTAGTGGCGATGTGATTGCAAGCAAGAATACAAGCGATGTTTTGAACGTCAATTTGCAGGATTCTGCACAGGTCACCAAGCAAAATCAGCAGCAGGCTGACATGGAAAAGAAGATGATTGCAGGCGAAAGCGGCGTTGCACAGATAAAATCCAGCACCGGCTCGAACCTCATTGCTGCTTATACGCCCATTCCGGACACAAATGGATGGAGCATCGCCATTTACGCCGAGCAGAATGACTTCATGACGGCGGTTACCCAGTCCATTATCATTACCATAATCATTGTCATTATCTTCATTGTACTGGCAAGCTTTGGCGGCATCAAGTTTGGCAGAACCATTTCTAACACGATTCATATGTGTGTCAGCCGTCTGCAAAAGCTGGCACAGGGCGACCTCAAAAGCCCGGTTCCGCAGATTCAGCGAAACGATGAACTCGGTATGTTGGCGCAGGCCACAGCAAGTATCGTTCACGATTTGAATGTGGTCATAGCGGACGAACAGCGTATTTTGGGTGCGCTGGCAGATGGTAATTTCCAAGTACAATTGCACAACGGAGCAGAAAAGAGTTATACAGGCGATTTCTCGGTATTGCTTGAGTCCATGACCGTTTTGAGGCATCACCTGAATGATACACTGGTTCAGATTGACCAGGCGGCAGCAGAAGTTGCACGCGGCGCAGACCAAGTCAGCGGCGGTGCACAGGAGCTCAGTCAAGGCGCAACCGAACAGGCAAGTTCGGTTCAGGAATTGGCCGCAACCATGCTCAACATCTCCAAACAGGTTGAAGAAAATGCCGATAATGCGCATGAGGCAAGCCAGAAGTCCAAGGAAACCAGTGAAGAACTGCTGCTCGGCAAGGAAAAAATGCAAAATCTGGTCAGCGCAATGGACGAAATTGACCGTTCTTCGAGCGAGATTGGAAAAATCATCAAGGCCATCGAGGACATCGCATTCCAGACCAATATCTTGGCACTCAATGCAGCGGTAGAGGCCGCACGCGCAGGTGCAGCCGGCAAGGGCTTTGCCGTTGTCGCAGATGAAGTGCGCAATCTGGCAAGCAAGTCGGCAGAGGCCAGCAAGAGCACGACCGAACTGGTCGAAAACTCCATCCGTGCCGTGAAGCAGGGTACCGACATGGCGCGCGAAACATCGGAATCTCTGGATAAAATTGTACAGACTTCCGAGCAGGCAAGCCAACTGGTACATAAAATTTCCGATGCTTCCAGAACACAGGCAGAAGCGGTTGAACAGGTAAATATTGGCTTGGATCAGATTAGCTCGGTTGTCAGCACGAACAGCGCGACGGCTGAACAGAGCGCCGCAACCAGTCAGGAATTAAGCGGTCAGTCGCAGATGCTCAAAAATCTGATTAGTCAATTCCAGCTCAATCAACAGGATGCGTTCAACAGCAATCCGGTGAATACCGATTTTTCGGCAAGCTCCTCTTATAGTGTCCCGGATACGACCATGCCGATGGATTGGGACAGCGGCAGCGATTCTAAGTATTAATAAACAAATTTCCGACTGCGGACGTGTCACACGTCCGCAGTTTTTTCTATCTTTGCGATAATGTTCAAAAAATATCGCTTGATTTTATTAAAGAGGATTGTTATACTGACACAATCAAAATTTAGGAGGTATCGCCATGAAAACAGCGATTTTATATGACAGTGCGACCGGGAATACAGCCTATTTAGCGCAGGCGCTGAAACAGGAATACCCGCAAGCGGTGTACTGTACTCCGCAGGATTGCGATATCGAACAGGCTGAACGTGTTTTTTTCGGTTTTTGGACGGATAAGGGCACTTGTTCCGAGCGATTGCAAGCAGTTTTGCCTAAGCTCGCGGGCAAAGAGGTCTTTTTGTTCGGCACGGCTGGATTCGGTACATCACAGGAATATTTTGCACAGATTATTGCGCGTGTAAGCGAAAAATTACCCGATTCCTGCCGCGTCATCGGGTGGTATATGTGCACTGGGCGCATGGGCGAAGGCGTGCGCAAACGCTATGAAGCAATGTGTCAGGTGTCCGAAACCCGTGAGAAAGGTGAAATGCTGCTGCGCAACTTTGAACTTGCAGCAGCCCACCCAAATGAACAGGATGTCGCCGCCCTGCTCGAACAGGTTCGCACTAAAGTCCGGTCGTAAGCCTTGTATGAAAAATCGCCCCAACACCTGCAAGATTTTGGCAGGTGTTGGGGCGATTGCTTTTTGTTTTAAGTCCACGCAGAGCAAAATTGTTCTAACGCTGCTTGGGTCGTCTGCACGGCGCCTTGTGTCACAGCCGCCTTGCCGCCGCCATGTCCATCAAGTGCCGCGTTCAGCGACTGGCACAGCGGGCGCACATCTAGGGAATGGCTGCAAATGGCGTATTGAAACCCGCCGCTCTCTGATGGGGTGAATACAGCCGCCCATTGGGCTTGTTCGGCAAGAATATCGGCAAAACGGCGAATTTCGACCGGAGATAATCCGGGTTGTATCACCCATAACCTTTGTGTGTTCTGCGGCAAAAGCTGAGCTTTCAGGCGGAAAATCTGCTCGTGCAGCGCGATGACCTGTGCTTTGTACTGGTCATTGCGCTCGGCCATTTTTTCCACAGCCTGTGCAATTTCATGCGGCTTGGCAGATAAGGTGTGTGATATCGCGGTGACGCTTTTCTGTTTGCCGTCATAGTCGCGCACCGCGTCCCAGCCGATGAACAGAGTCAGGCGGACACCGCCGCGGTGAGGTGTTTGCGTGCCCACCTTAATACAGCCTACTGCACCGCTTCGCGTCACATGTAGGCCGCAGCAGGCGCACACATCCCGACCGCCCGCTTGCACAATGCGCACTTGACCGGTCAATTCCTTTTTGCTTCGATAGTCCAGTCGGCGCAAGGTATCGGCATCTGGATAGGATACCACGGTGGGGATATCGGCGAACACCGCTTCATTGGTCTGCCGTTCGACTTCTGCCAACTGTTCGGCAGTCAGCGGACGGTCGAAGTCAATGGTCACGCAGTCGCGGCTCATGTGAAATCCTACATTGTTGCAGCCGTAGAGCGCGTGCGCAATGCCCGAAAAAATATGTTCTCCGGTATGGCACTGCATGTGCCGAAATCGGCGTGCCCAATCGAGAACACCATGTACCGCCGTGCCCACGGGTATAGAGCTTGCACACAGGTGTATGATTTGACCGTCCTGTTGACGGGTATCGCACACAGCAATACCGTTTAATGTGCCGGTGTCGCCCGGCTGTCCGCCGCCTTCGGGATAAAAGGCGGTATCCGAAAGCGTGACCGCGTACTGGGTACCGGCTGGAGAACAGCCGGTCACAATGGCATCAAACGATTGTAGATAGGGGTCTTGGTAGTATAACGTGTCCTGCATGACCGTGTCGCCTCACATATTGAAAATTTTATCCTTTTCAGTATATCAGAAAATACATCGGTCTGCCAGATGGGGAGATACGGGTTTTTACAAGGCAATCGTAGGCCCTAAGACCACATCGCCGCCGCCTGTGCCGCCACCGGAAGGGATACTGACTTCGGGAAGTGGGGGTGTACTTAAAACGGCACTGGTTAGATAGTTGTTATATGGGTTTTTGCAGCGCCGACTTGGCAGCGGGCGCTGGGTAATACCACCAGTCGCCGTGGCTTGGTCGGCACGTCTGCGTTTGCGGTGCTGCTTGCTGTACAACTGGCGCAGCATATTTGCTTTTTCCTGATGTTGCTCTTGTTCTGCGCGCTTTTTCTTGGCTTTGAGCAGTTGTTCTGCTTGCAGATAGCTGATTTTGCGGGTTGCACGCATGACCAGTGTACGAAGTGAACGGATGGCGCGGCGCGCCTGTGCCGCTTCCTTGTTTGAGCCGCTCATAGCCACGCCTTGCAAGTCGTTGATGGCGCCCTGAATGTCGGAAATGATGAGGTTGACCTGGCTGACGCTGGTTGCGCGTGCGACACGAGCGTACTTTGATTTTGTGGAATAGTTGCGCGGCATTTCCTGAAGCCACGGGCATTTTTTTTCTTCCTTGGGTGCGTTCATCTCGGCAAACCAGCGCAGCAGTTTTTGTGCCTGTTCCATGCGCTCTTCAGCCGAGGACTTGGGGCTGTATGTCCAGCTGGTCGCCGTTTTTTCACCGACATAGATGCCGGTGGCATCGGACGCGCGCAGTGAGCGCAGCAGATGCAGGAGCGTTTGACAGCCTTTTTCAAACGCTTCCGGCCCCTGTGACATTTGTTCGACCCATTCGGGAGACAGCACCAGATGCTTACCCGAACCGAGCGATTGGGCGAGTGCTTGCAAAGAAGCCGAATCGGATGCGCTGCCCTGCACGATGGAGATATCGGGAAACGTTTTCTGCAAGCTCTCCAACATATCATAGGTCGCTTGCCGCCAATCGGTGTCAGTCCAATCGGCGCGGTGTTCTATCTGGTCAAAACAGGCGTTTGCGGTTGTGGGATGGGAGATGGGGGCAGATGTGTCCGGATATTCGACCGGCTGACGGTGTTGACCGGGCAAAATTGGAGAAATCAAGCGGCATCCCTCCTAACAATTGATGCAGTCCAATCAGTGCCTATATGATATATTCCGGCAAATGGGCGATAAAACTAATGGGCATATTGTCTAAATTGTCGGGCAAAATTTTGACAATCCCGATGGGAACTTGGTATAATATCAAGCAAGTAGTTTCAATCAAAACAATGGGGGAATCAATATGAGACAGATTTATCCGGGCAGACGCTACCGGCATTTTAAAGACCGGCTCTATCAGGTGATTGTGATTGCGCGACATTCGGAGACTGGTGAAAAAATGGTCGTATATCAGGCGCTTTATGGCGATTATGGGTTTTATGTGCGGCCGTATGACATGTTCGCCAGTGAAGTAGACCGGGAGAAGTACCCGGAGGTCAAGCAGCGTTACCGGTTTGAACTGGTGGAAGGGTAAAAGAACGCCGGAACCTGAAACCAGGCTCCGGCGGGAAAATCAATTGTCCAGCTCGTCGATGGCGATTTCTTCCTTTTCTTCGGGGACGATATCGGGTTCAGGCGGCTGAGGCGGCTGCTCTGCATCCAACGGTTGTGCGTCGCCAACAATGTGGGGCGGCTGGGGGCCGTTTGCATGTGGCGGCATAGGCGGTTCGGGCGCGGCAGAATTTTTCATCTCGGCCAGCCGCAGATTGTTTTCGGCAATCCGGCGCTTGCACGCGCAAATGCGGTCGCACTCGACGGCAAAAGCGGGGTCGGGGTGCTCGCCGTGCAATTCAAAATACATTTTGCCAATCGCCAGATAGGCGCGCCGCATGGCATCTTCTTCGGCAATGTTATCGGTTTTGAGTTTTGCAATCGTGACGCCACTCTGCATCATCTCGGTGGCTTTATCCACGCCGGTTTGTACCATTTCGGTCGCTTTGCCATACAGGTCATCTAATTTATCACGCAATGCCATAGGGGTAGCCCTCCAATCGGTGTTCTATATGAGTATTGTACCTGAGTTTGTGGAAAACGTCAAACAAAAAGCGCGAGTGTACATAGAAAATTAACAAATTGTCCAAACAAATTTGATATACTATAAATAGACTGCCGTTCTTTCGGTGAAATATGCAACAGGAGGAAATTGGAAATGGCAAAGGAGCGCACTTATATTATGCTCAAACCGGACGCGCTGGAGCGCGGCTTGATTGGGGAAATCATCGCGCGGATTGAGCGAAAAGGGTATCGCGTGGAGCGGATGCAGACCATGCAGTTGGATGAAAAAATCTTGCGGGAGCATTATGCACATATTGTGGACAAGCCATTTTTCCCGGATACCGTGGCATATATGACCCGTGGCCCAGTATTGGCGATGATTGTAAGCGGTGAAAATGCCGTGCGCGGGATGCGTATTTTGATGGGTGCGACGCGATTCGAGGAAGCCACGGCGGGCACCATTCGCGGGGATTTTGCGCACTCCACAACCGAAAACATTATTCATGGTTCGGATTCGGTGGAAAATGCAGCGATTGAAATTGCAAGATTTTTCCCGGACGACCAATAAAACGGATTTGTGTGCGCGCACAAGTTAAAAAATCAAAAAAAGGTTTTGTGCGAGGTTTGTGCCGCACAGGCACCGAAATAAGAAAGAGGGGGAGAATATGCCAGTCACGTTGCGGCAAATCGCAGAGCTTGCTGGTGTTTCACGCGGTACGGTTGACCGTGTTATCAATAACCGTGGCCATGTCAATGAGATGGTGGAAGCGCGTGTGAGAAAAATTGCCGAGGAATTGGGATATGAGCCAAATCAGGTTGGCCGTGCGCTTGCGCGCAGCAAAATGAATTTGAAAATTGGCTTTTTGGTGCAGTCAGCCGAAACCCCTACCATGCAGATATTGATGGAAGGGGTGGAGCAGGCGGCCGCCAAACTCAAAGCGCAGGGGGTAGAGGTCATTTTGCGGCGGTTGGAGTCGCTCGGAGAACAGCAAGAACTGGATGCGATTGACCAGTTGGTGCAGCAGGGCATTAAAGGTTTGGCGCTGACTCCAAGCGATTCGCCCGAAGTGTGTGCGGCGCTTGACCGAGTAGTAGATAGCGGGATTCCGGTGGTCACGGTCAACGGCGATGCCCCGCGCTCTAAACGGATGTGTTTTGTGGGCATGGACAACAACCGCGGCGGGCAGACGGCCGCCGGATTGGTACATTCCATGCTGCCCGCTGGCGGCAAGGTGCTGTCGCTTTCGGCCTATCCCAATAACCACGGGCATCGGGCACGCTACGTCAGTTTTGCGCAGGAATTGGGCAAAATTGCGCCTGAAATCACCTTGCTCCCTATGCAGTATTGCTTTAATCGGGATGATTATGCGTATGAACTGACACTGCGCGCACTGGAAGAAAATGCCGATTTAGATGTCATTTATGTGACGGCAAATGGACAGCAGGGCGTGTGCGATGCGATTGAAAAAATGGGACGCGCGGTGCGCGTGGTGGCTTATGACCTTTCGCCGCTCAACTGCATCGCACTCGAACAGGGGCGCATTGAATTTTTGATTGACCAGAATGCGCGTGTGCAAGGCACGCTTCCGCCGGAATTGCTATATGATTATCTGATATCGGGCAAACGGCCGGAAACACCAGAAGTATACACAGACATTCTCATAAAAACCCGATATAACATATAAAGTTAATCAAAATTCACAAGGTCTCTCGCGGTGGGGGACCTATTTTTTGTGCATATTTGTTCACGGGCACATGGAATATAGGTGAAGTATACAAAACACCCCCGGAATATTTTGGTAAATCATATGAAAATGGGGTAAAATGGTTAGTTTTTGTTGCGTTCACGAGCACAAATTAGTATAATACACTTGTTACCGAAATATGTCGAATAGATGAAAAGAATGTAAAAAAAGATGGGTTCTGTGCGGATATCGCGCCGGAACGTCCGATTTTTGGTAAGGCAACAGGCACAAGGCCTGTTTATATTCTGCACCAGCACTGGGGAGTGGGCGCGGAAGATGATAGAAACAGCCGTTCAGGAGCCTGACTGGATGGTAACTACGAGTAGAAAGAGGATGAAAGCATGAATCTAATGTTCACTGCCGTGACATTCGTGGCCTTCACCGCGCTTGTCGCAGTCATCTCTTGGTGGAAAACCAGAGGGGACAATTTGGGCACGCAAGAGGGATATTACCTCGCAGGCCGCAACCTGACCGGCCCGGTTATCGCCGGTTCGCTGCTGATGACCAATCTATCTGCCGAACAGCTCGTCGGCAACAACGGTCAAGCCGTGCGTATCGGTATGAGCCCGATGGGCTGGGAAGTGACTTCGGCGATTGCGCTGGTCATTCTGGCCTTTGTGTTGATGCCCAGATACCTGAAAACCGGTCTGACCACGATTCCCGAATTTTTTGAACAGCGCTATGATGCTGGAACCCGTCGTCTGGTTTCGTTTATTGTGCTTCTGTCCTACATCCTGATTATGCTGCCCAATGTCCTGTATGCGGGCGCACAGGTTTTTGTCAACATCTTTGGAATTGACCAGATTTTTGCACAGCAGTTTGGACTGGCAGACGGTCAGGCACGTTTCTGGGCGATTGCAGCCGTGTGTGTTGCGACCGCGTTTGTCGGCTCTATCTATGCGATTTTTGGCGGCTTGAAAGCCATCGCGCTTTCGGACTCTATCAACGGTTTGGGTCTGATTGTGGGCGGCTTGCTCGTGCCGGTGTTTGGCCTCATAGCACTGGGTGCCGCACATGGCGGCGGCTTTATGGAAGGTCTGGACGCATTCCTGAACACCGATAAGACTTTGCTCAATGCGATTGACGCGCCCAACCTCAACGAACCATATCTGCCGTGGCCGCTGCTTTTGACCGGTCTGCTGGTCAATAACATGTACTTCTGGGCAACCAACCAGTCGATTATTCAGCGCGCATTCGGCGCAAGAAATCTGGCAGAGGCGCAGAAGGGCGCCGTTCTGGCAGGCTTCTTCAAAATCCTGACCCCGCTGATTATCGTTGTACCCGGTGTTATCGCGCGTTTGCTGTACACCGAGGTTACTGACTGGGGCAACGGTGACACCGCTTACCCGATGCTGGTTGCTGACGTGATGCCCAAGTGGCTGCTGGGCTTCTTTGCCGCGGTTATGTTTGGCGCAATCCTGTCGTCGTTTAACTCCATTTTGAATTCTGCCTCCACCATCTATGCACTGGACATTCACCGCCCGATGTTCAACCCCGGCGCAAGCGATGCGCACATGGTTAAGGTCGGTCAGAACTTCGGCACGGTCGTTGCGATTATCTCGACCATCATGTCTCCGTTCTTTATGTACGCGGTTGGCGTCACCACGGTGGTAAACTCGGCGTTCGCTGCGTTCAACACCCCGTTGTTTGTCTGCCTGCTGTGCGGCTTCTTCTGGAAGAAGGTGCCCAGCATTGCGGCAAAAATCGTCATCCCGATTCACGTTGTACTGTATCTGCTGCTGCAATTTGTTTTGCGCAACATCATTCCCGCGCTTGCAAATGTACATTACCTGTACTTTACCGCCGCGCTGTTCGTCTTTGACATGATTCTGATGTGCATTATTGTCAAGGCCCATCCGCGCGAAACCGATTTTGTGCTGCATGATGCCCAGGTTGTTGACCTGACCCCGTGGAAAAATGGCAAGTATGTAGCCGCTGTTGTGCTGGCTGTCATGTGTCTGGCGTATGTCGTATTCTCCCCCCTCGGCGTCGGCGCGTGATTTCCTGATACTCTCTCTCTTTTCAAAACCCTGCCGGATATCTGGCAGGGTTTTTTGCCGAAAAAAAGGAAAAAAATGGCACTTAGCTTGTGCGTGTTAACCGAAATTTAACCAAAATTTGCTGGACAGATAGAAGCTTACAGCCTATAATAAGGGTACATAAAGATATAAAACCCAAGGGATATTTGTATACAAACCATACCGTTTTTATCCCCGCGATTTGAACCATAAGGAGGAGATTTTATGAAAACGTCGTATAGCAAACGCGTGCTGGCTTTTTGGCTGGCGGTCGCGATGTTGGCGACTGGAGCGCCGATGGCTCTGGCATTGGAGCCGGATACAACGCAGCCTGTTGTTTGGGCAGGTACACCGGGCGAGGGCGGCGAAGGAGGCGGAATCACTTCGTTAAGCGCAGCAGACATAAAGAAGGTTACCATTACGCCATCAGAAGTTACCGTAGACGGAAAAACTTCACCACAAGGTATTACAGTTCAGGCATTCTCGGACGAGGATGGAAAGGTCGAGATTGCTGAAAATCTTACATGGGAGGTTACCACAACAAACGGAGAGGAAAGCCATGTAACAGTAGGTGCAGGTGGTGTTGTAACGGTTAATGAGAAAGCTAAGGCAGGAACATATACAATTACACCTAATATAAGTAATACGCCAGCTTCTCAGAATACTACTTTGGAAGTGAAACGCACAGGAGAAAATGTTGCGGCCAAGGTAACGGTTTCGGGCGGTCAATCAGAACTGACCATTCCGGAAAGCAGCAGTACAACAACAAAGGCTTTTACAGCCCAAGTTTTGAACGCATTTGATGAGGATATCACACAAGCATCAACAGTTAGTTGGGAAGTAATCCCGACAAAAGAAGTAAACAAAACTGGTAATAAGGTAATCATTGATAAAGGTGTTGTAACTGTTCAGGCGGATGCCGTAGAAGATACCATCACGGTGAAAGCGACAGCCGATGGAAAATCGGGAGAAGCAACGCTTGAACTGAAAAAGGCCGCAGCTACGGCTACCGAAATACAGGCAGTTGAACTTTCTGCATCAACGGTTACCGTAAACGGAAGCACAGCAACACCAAGTGTTACAGTGAAAGCATACTCTGACAAAGGAAAGAAGAATGACATTACAAGTCAGGTTGCATGGACTGTTGAGACAACAGACGGAGAGCAAGGAGATGTAACGGTATCACAGGATGGTAAAGTAACTGTGCAACCGCAAGCCAAAGCGGGTACTTATACCATTAAAGCGGGCGCGAAAGGTTCCATTACAGGAAGCGGCTCTGCTGCCTTGACCGTTTCGCGTGCGGCAAGTGAACTGAAATCTATTACAGAGGTTTGGAACAAGGGCACATCGAGCAGCGAAGATGTTACGGATGGTTTGACGCTGGAGGCAAAACAGTCTGCGGAACTGTTTGTTAAAGGTCTTGACCAGTATGGAGACGAAGTGACCGTAACCGATAAGATTACAGTAAGTGGTTCCAGCACAAATCTGGGGTTTGTAGGCAATAAGATTACGGCAAAGGAAACCGTTCAGGCACAGACAACTGAGGATGTAACGGTAACGTACAACGGCGACGACGGCAAATTGACCAAGGATATCAAAGTAACCGTTCGTCCTGCTGCAACAGCAGGTACCGAAGTTGAATTTGCAACAAAGCCCGCCGCAACCAATGTATATGGCGATGCGATTACGGCACCAACTATCACAGTAGGTGGTCAGCAGGTTGAATCCGGTGCGACCGTTCGCTATGAATACCGTGAGATACAGCAAAACGCGCAGGGAACACAGACGCTTTCAAATGATATTTTGACCACGATGCCCAAGAACGTGGGCAAATATCGCGTAACCGCTTACTACGATAGCCAAGATAAAACAAAACACGGCTCGGTAAGCGACGACTTTGAGATTACAAAGCGTCTGATTACCGTCACCGTTGACAACAAGAGCATCACTTATGGCGATGCGCTTCCGACGCTGACCTGCACCGTAAGCAACTTGGCACCCGGAGAGAACCAGAATACTGTTATCAGATTGCAGACCACAGCAACAAGCAGTTCGCCTGCTGGCTCATATCCGATTACAGCAACGCTGATTTCCGATAACTACAATGCGACTACTATCACCAACGGAACATTGACGATTGCACCGCTGAGCCGTCTGGATTTCAGCGTCAGCAAAATCGGCAGCAGCGCGAATGATAATTCGAGTGAGTACACCTATTCGACCTCCACAGGTGCCAATTATTTCCGCATTGATGCAGACGGCGATGATGACATGGTTTCGTTCCGTCCGCATAGCAGCGTTAGCTCGGCTTACTGGATTGGATTCAACCTGACGGCAAGATATAATGGCACAACGTATGCGCCGGATACGCTGTACTACAAGACGTCGGCAAATGGCACTTGGACAAAGCTGAAAGATTGCATTGACACCAGCTATTTCCATATTGATTTCAGTGGAAACACCATCGAGCTGTGGTTTGACACCGACGGTGACACCGATACCAGAGACAATATCTACTTTGCAACCAATGGTTCAGGTGCAAACGCAGTCGAATTGATTGTCGATTTTGATGCGTATAGTGGTTCGTCCTCGTCCTCCGGCAGCAGTTCGTCCTCGTCGAGCACATCCAAAAAGGATGGCGACCGCGTTTCCACCACGACCGTGGACAGAACGCCCACCGTCAAGAGCCGCAGCGCGTCCACAACGTTCAGCACTTCGACTTTGGAAAATGCGCTCAGCGCCAATAAGCGCGAAGCACGTCGCGAAGATGCCGACAAGACCTTTATTGAACTGGATGTCAAGACCTCCAAGACCGTAGACGATACAACCGTAACCATACCGCGCAAGATGCTGGACACGATTGCCGATGAAGATACCGGTATCCAGCTCACCACCAATCAGGGCACGATTACCTTTGATTATCGCGCATTGTCGCAGATTTACAGCGCAAGCAGCAAGACCAATGTAGAGTTCTATGTGGAGGAGGACGACGACCAGTACACCCTGCTCGTTCGTGACGGCAGCAATGATGTCATTGATTTGGGTTCGGGCGAAGCCGAAATCACTTTTGAGTACAAACTCAAGAGCGGCGAGAAGTCCTCGGACGTCAGGGTATATCGCGTTGGTGACGGCAATCATACCTGGCTGGCTTCCTATGGCGGCAGCACGGTTTATGGCGGTACAGGCGCCTATGCAGCAACGACAACCTATGTCACCGACATGAAGGCAAGTTATTCGTCGTCCAAGCGTCAGGCAACCTTTACCACCGATGAACTGGGCACCTTCCTTGTGACAACCGATACGCTGACCACCGGTTCTTCTGGCGGCACGACAACACCCACCTATCCGAATTATCCCACCACAAGCACCTTTATTGATGTACCGTCCTCTCGTTGGAGTGCGGGCTATATCAATAAGCTGGCGGCATTGGGCATCATCAACGGCACGGGCGGCGGTTACTTTGAACCGACCGTTTATGTGACACGTGAAGAATTTGTCAAGATGCTGGCGGGTGTTGCGGGCGCAAATGTAGCAGGCTACACTTCGTCCCGATTCCCCGATGTCTCGTTGTCCCGCTGGAGTGCGCCGTATATCGCATGGGCAGCCGACCGCGGTATCACAACCGGTACCGATGGCGGACGCTTTGCCCCGACCATGAGCATTACCCGCGAAGAAATGGCAACGATGATTTACCGCTATGTACAGTCGGCTGGTAAAACGTTACCGTCGCGCAATGCACCGGTTACCTTTGCCGATGTATCGAAGATTGACAACTGGGCATTGACCGCTGTTTCTGTGATGCAGCAGGCAGGTATTATTGACGGCAATGTGACCAACGGCCGCTACACGTTTGACCCATTCATTCCGGCAACCCGTGAAGAATGTGCCAAGATGCTGTCTATCCTGTATGATTTGATTTAATCGGCTCATAGCGATTCAAAAGCCCCGCAGCCCGGATTCGGGCTGCGGGGCTTGCTTGTGCATTAAGGGCATAAGAAAACGTCCTGCCAACAAGTGGCAGGACGTTTGTTTTGGTGGACTTAGGAAACAGCAATCAGGCAGATTTGACCGCCATCGTCCAGCGCGGCATCGGCGTACAGCGTGAAGCCGTCATAATCGGCTTTTGCCTGCCGCAGGGTGATGAAGCTGTTACTGCTCTTGACCCATACTGGAACGTCCTCAGATACCGGATAAATGCCCTTATCGGTTTTAACGCTCTGATAGCCCTCGAACGCGGTCAGGCCGACCGAGCCGATGTAAATGGGCTTTTTAGAGGTCAGGTGCATTTCACCTGTGTTGGACAGTGCCGCACGCGGCAGACCCAACGGGGTGGGACGGCCAATCAGGTCATCGACCTGTTCGGCAACGTCGATGGTATAAGTTTTCTGTTCGCCGTTTTCCAAGGTGGTAATTTTTACCTTATAGTCGTAAACGACGATTTTCTTGTAATCAGGGGTGCCGGGTTCTCCGATTTCGCGTTCATAGGCGACCGTAGATGCGCCTTCCACAAGACCCCATACCCAGCCTTCGCCGGTTGCATCGCGCACAATCATCGCAATGACCGTGCCCGACGGGTCGGTGACAACAGTTTCAATCTTCTTACCGGAGATAACCTCCTGACCAATGTTGTTCACGTCAATCTGATACAGCGGGGCGTTGTCCGAAACGCGCTCAAATACTTGTACATCAGGCGCAACCGGTTTGCTGCCCAGTACGCCGCGCGATACAATCCAGTCGCCCGGATTGCTCGATGTATGGGTGTTTTCGGTCACGCGCAGATTGCCGTTTAAGTCTTGGGTCAACCGCACCATCTGACCAACAGCCACATTGGTGACCGCCTTTTCAATCGGCCCCTTGATGGTCAGGCCGTTAAACAGCTGAACGGTGACTTCGCTTTCGGTGCAGGCGGTCACAATGCCGCTCATGTTGACCGACAATTCACTTTCAGGCACGGCCGCGCGTACCTGTCCATTAACATCAAACAACAGCGTAATGCGCTTGCCCAATTCGGCCTTGTCGAAGGTGGGGGCAGCCGTCTCGGATACCGCAAATTCGGTTGCCAGTACCTTGATTTTCTCCGGGAAGCGGAACGAGGGCGAAGCCTCTTGATATAAACCAGTAATGCGAGTGTTGGATACCAGTGCGGTTTGTGCCTTGGGGTTGAGCGTGACGACATCATATTTTTGAATGTCGCCTGACTGGATGGTCACGCCGTTGCGCTCAATGCGGTAGCCGCTGGGGATGGCAACCGAATCCACGCCCCAAATATAGCTGTCGCTGCTTGCAAACGAGTGGTCAACCGCGATAAGTTCCAGATTGTGGTCGTTATCGTAGTATAGGCTGACCGTCTCGCCCTCGCGCAGGTCGTACCATGCTTCGATGTAATCATGCAGTTCGCCCTGTACCACCACAGGCACTTTGCGTCCAACCGAAATCGAGCCGCCGTCCTTGGTGACGATTTGCTGACGCTCGGCGCGCACAATCGTGTAGCTTTCGCGCTGAGAGACTTCGGGCAGGAAAGATTTGACCTTGTTCGTGGCGGTCTTGTCGAAGATGACAATGCCGCGGGCACCGACCAGCGCACTGTCAAGGGTGTTGGCTGCCGGACGGTTGACGATTTCACCGCCCTCATAGAAGCGGAGCTGACCGGCGGACAGCGAAGAATCGGTTTCAGGTGTTGCCAGCAGGATGGAGTTTTCCACCGGCGTGGAGCCGCTCAGAGCGGTGTACAGCTTTTCGCCGCCCTTGGTGGGGGTGCGCAGCGTGTTGCGCAGCATAACGGCCGCATCTGCGCGTGTAATGGGGTCATTCTCGCCGCGCGTGGTCGCGCCTTTGGTGATGCCCAGCGACTGCGCTTTGGCGACGTAGTCGGTGGGCCAGATGGGGCCGACATCGGCGGTGGTGTAGTCCAGCATACGAAGCAGCATGGTGCAGGCTTCACCGTAAGTGACCGGCTTTTCCGGTGTGAACGTGCCGTCGGCATTGCCGCGGATGATTTGTTTTTTGGCGAGATCGGGCGATTTGACCATCGCTGCGATGTAGCCCGATGCCCAGTGCGTGTACAGCACATCGGGGAACAACGTATAACTGCGGTAGGCGGTGGCTTCGGACACGCCCAGAGAAGCGGCCGCCAGTTTGGTAAATTCGGCGCGGGTCAGATTACGGTTTGGCTCAAAATTGCCCGCCCCATCGCCCTGCATAATCGCCAGTGCATCTAGCGAAGCGGCTGCCTGTGCAAGGTCGGTGTCGGTGATGTCGCGGAAAGATGCGCCGGCCGAACCTGCAAGCAGCGCCAGCGAGAGCGACAAACAGGTAAAGGAACGCTTTATCATGGTATCCTCCTTTGTTATTGCGTGCGCAGCGCGTCAACCGGCTGCAATTTGGCCGCCTTGTTGGCGGGGTACAGTCCAAAAATAATGCCCAGAAGTGCGGAGAACAGGAACGCGCCGATGACCAGCGGCGGTGAGGGCAATACGGTAAAGTGCTCGATATCGGGCATATAGCCGGACATGTTGGAGGTTTGTTGGGCAATCAGCAGGTTTCCGATGACCGCCGAGCCAAAACAGCCCAGCGCAATGCCCAAGATACCGCCACAGCACGAAACCGCTGCCGATTCTACCAAAAATTGACCGATGATGTCGCGGCGGCGTGCTCCGATGGCCATGCGGATACCGATTTCGCGGGTACGTTCGGTGACCGACACCAGCATGATATTCATAATGCCGATGCCGCCGACCAGAAGCGAAATGGCTGCGACACCGCCGCCCAGCAAAGCAAGCTGATTGCTGGAAGCCTGTGCCTGCTCCTGCCATTGTGCATCCGACTCACAGTAGAAATAGCCGTTGTCACCGGCGAGCGGCTGGAATGTGTTGGTGATGTAGTCTACAATGGGCTGAATGTCGTCCTTCGTCCGTGCTTGTACGATGTAAGTCCGGCTATCAAAGGGGCTAATATTCATCATAAGCGGCTGCAAGGTGTAGGGCAGAACAATGAGCTGGTCGCCGCTGTTGAGTTTACCGCCGTATTTGCCCGCATACACGCCGATGACTTCAAAACTCTTGCCGCCGATGCGGATATGTTGACCAAGCGGGCTCATAGCACCAAAGAAGTATTTGCGAACGGCTTCGCCGATGATACATACACGCGAAGCGTAGGCGCAGTCGGTGGTAGATATATCACGGCCGGACACAATCGACATGTTGGTAACGGTGCTGTAATCCTGATTGCCGAAGTAAATTCTGGTGTTGGTCTCATTGGACAGGATTTTCGAGCGATATTGTACGCCTTTGGATTGCCAGTCGTAGTAACTGCTTTGCGGAGACCAGCCTTTGACCCGTTCCTTCATGTCAATGCTCAGCGTATCTTCTAGCTTATACCAATCTGCCTGCTTTAAGCCCCAGCCCGAAATCGTGATTTTATTGGTGCCCATCGCCTCATATTGCAGGCGGGTCAGCGTTGCCATGCCCTGAATGGAGGCGACGAGCGAGATGACCGCGCCGACACCAATGATAATACCCAGCATGGTCAGGAACGAGCGCACTTTGTTGTTGGAGATGGACTTGAGCGCCATGCGGATGGTTTGCAGCCAGTTCATAGCAGTCCTCCTTTTCCGCGTCGGTCAGAGATGATGCGACCGTCCTGAATGGTGACAATCCGCTGCGCCATTTCGGCAAGATGATTGTCATGGGTGATGAGAATGATAGATGTACCGGCGCGGTTGAGCGTCGCCAGTTGTTCCATGATTTCACGACCGGAAGCCGAATCCAGATTACCAGTCGGTTCGTCGGCCATGATAATGGGGGGCTTGGCTGCGACAGCGCGCGCAATGGCGACGCGCTGCTGCTGGCCGCCCGACATTTCAGAGGGTCGATGGTGCAGGCGGTGCGCCAGTCCGACTTGTTCCAGAGCTGCAATCGACAGGGCGCGCCGTTGGGATTTGGGCATTCCGCGGTAGATTAAGGGAAGTTCGACGTTTTCCAGCGCCGTGAGCGCAGGAATGAGGTTAAAGCCCTGAAAGATAAAGCCGATTTCGCGGTTACGGATGCCCGACAGGGTGGACGGGCGCATTTCGTTGACTGCCTGCCCGCCCAGCCGATAAATACCATAAGTAGGGATATCCAAGCAGCCCAAAATGTTCATCAGGGTAGATTTACCTGAACCGGACTGACCAAGGATACATAGGAATTGCCCCCAAGGCACCGACAGGGAAATGTCGTCGAGTGCGCGCACTTCGTTTTCCCTGCCTTCGTGGTAGATTTTGCTCAGATGCTGCACGTCAATCAACAGGGAGTGATTGACCGGAGGCGGTGCGGCACTGCGTTTGCGGAAGAACATAACCGTTTTGCCCTCCTTTAACCGACCATGACAGCACCGCCAGACGTTTCCATATCACTGTAAAGGTCTTGCGGCCCAGCTAGGAATACCGTTGTGCCTTCCTCCAAGCCGGAAATGATTTCGGTGTTTTCAGCATCGGCAATGCCGATTTCAACCGGCAGCAGTACGAACCCTTCGGGCACGTCGGCACCTTCGGGAATGGGCTGCGCGTTTTCAAAGGTCTGCCCCTCGGCGGGCTGAGCGAATACGGCCACGCCGTCCATCGTATTGACCACGGCAGACGAGGGAACCATGATGCAGTCGGGCGATTGTGCGGTGGTGATACGGTATTCTACCGAGAAGTCGGGGCGCAGGGTTTGCCCTTCGACCGGGTCAACTGCGATGACAGCCGGGAAAGTGGGCATAGAGCCTTGACTGTTGTTGTCGCTCTTGTTTGCCTCCAGTCCCACCGATTGCACCGTGCCAGTAAAGCTCAGGGTGTCCGTGCCCAGATTCATCGTGATGGAAGCTATCTGACCGGGCTGCACGCTGGCAACATCGCTCATGGAGATATCAGCGTTGATGACAATGTTATCGGTGTCCGCGACCACGCAGGGCGCAGCATCGCCCAGCAGGTTTTCACCCTCTACGGCACTCATGGACATGACCACGCCGTCGATGGGCGATACGACCGTACACTGATTGATGCGCTGGGTCAGTTCGGCGACTGTCTCCTGACGACTCTTGACCAGTTGCTGTGCGGTTTGCAATGCGTTGGTGGCATCCGGGCTGGACAGGGACAGAATCGTTTGACCAGCACTGAATTTTTGATAGCTGGGCGCACAGTTGGCAGTTGCTGTGCCAGCCGCCTTGGTGGTCAGCTGTACTTCGCGGCTGTATGCCAGCTTACCCGAACCGGTCGGGGCAATGTTCAAGCCGTCGGCGGCGATGGTTGCGGTGGCATCCATACCGGCTTTGAGCGTACCCGGATTGCGGAAAGTGACCGTTGCACGGAACAGGCGGCCGCCCTCGTCCGAAATCTTTTCAATCCGGTCGATTTTGTCCACCGTACCGGTGACCGTGCCCATAGTTTGCGGAATGGATACGGTAGCCGACTGGCCGACTTTCAATTTGTCAATGTACGCATAGCTGTAATACAGTTCCAGACGCATGTTGGTGTCATCGACCAGCGTGCCCAGCACGGTGCCCGATGCCACGTCCTCACCCTTTTGGATTTTGACTTCCTCAGGGGTCGAAGAGGTGGTGACCGTCTCGCCGTCGGCATTTGTGCTGGTGGTAGTGCCGGTCAATTCACCGGGCGGCAACAGGCGACCGGTAAACGGCGCTGTCACGGTCAATTCACTCAGCGTTTTGTTGGCATCCGATACACTTTTCTGTGCCTCGTTGAGCGCGGTCTGCGCTTCTTCCAACTCCTTACGGGTGTCGGTGGGGTCGATGGTCAACAGTACCTGACCGGCTTTGACCGTGTCGCCGGTCGCCACATTGACTTTCAGCACCTTGCCTTTGATGTCCTTGCCCAGCTCGGCGCGGGTTTTGGCAGCCGTGTAGCCGCTGCCCTCGATGTAGGTTTCCAGATAGCCGCGCGAAGCGACAGCCGTTTGGATGGTTTCGGTTTCGGTGGTCTGCTGGGTTTTGCGCACGACGTAGACCGCACCGCCGACCAGTCCGGCGATGATGGCAAGCCCCAAAATCACGCGCACAGGCTTGGGCAGACGGCGCCGCCGTTTGTTCATCGTGTCGGCATAGCGGTTGCGCACCAAAGTTGCGGCAGCGTTTTCGCTGTCGGCAGATTGGTCGGTGGTGGTATCGGGGGTATCTGCGACGGCGATGGGCGCGGCATCGCTCTCCAGCTCCTCAGCCGGTGCCGTATCATCGGCGGGTGGCTCAGGGAGGTTGGTCTCCGGTTCCATGACCGGTAGGTTTTCATCTAATTTAGGCATAAATGGCGCTCCTCTCGCTTTTTTTATTGGTCAAAAACTGTATGAACGGTTTTAGTACAGTGACAGTATAGGGGCAAGGTAGAGGCTTGTCAAGAAAGGTAACTAGATTGTAATGAAAGGTGCAAAATACAACGGGGGCGGCGCAGCGCCGCCCCCGCAAAAGGGAAGGGAAATGATTGCGAAAAAAGACAAACCCAATGTCTTTTTTATTACAGGTTACACAGCTCATCGTAGAGTGCTTCGTACTTATGCGCCGAACTGTTCCACGAGAAGTCCTGCTGCATACCGCGCTTCACGATGTTGTTCCAAGCCTTGCGGTCGTCGTAATAGGTTTGTTCGGCGTAATAGATGGTGCGCAGCATTTCGTCGGCATTGTAGTTGCAGAACGAGAAGCCGGTACCGGTCTGTTCATATTCGTTATAGGGCTGTACGGTGTCGCGCAAACCACCAGTTTCGCGGACAATCGGCACCGTGCCATAGCGCAAGGAAATGAGCTGGGTCAGGCCGCAAGGCTCAAACAGCGACGGCATCAGCATAGCATCTGCGCCCGCATAGACCTTGTGAGCAAAGCCTTCGTTAAAGGCGATGTAAGCGCGTACCTTGTCGGGCTGAACCTCCTGCATATGGCGGAACAGACCTTCATAGCGCGGGTCGCCGGTGCCGACGACAACGAGCTGCACGCGCGACTCGACCAAACGGCCGATAATCCAGTTGACCAAATCCAAGCCTTTCTGGTCGGTCAAACGGGTGACCATTGCAATCATCATGGTGTCGGGGTCTTCGGGCAGTCCGAGTTCTTGCTGCAATGCGGCCTTGTTGGCTGCTTTGCCCTTTAAGTAGTTGCGGGTGGAATACTGTGCTGCAATATTGGCATCGGTTGCAGGGTTATATACATCGTAGTCGATACCGTTTACAATGCCCGACAGCGTGCCGCTCTTGGCGCGTAGCAGACCATCCAAGCCTTCGCCATAGAAGCCGCACTGAATTTCACCGGCATAGGTTTCGGATACCGTGGTGATACGGTCGGCAAAGACCAAGCCGCCCTTGAGCATGTTTGCATCTTTCTGGTATTCCATGCGGTCGGGGGTAAAGACCCAATCGGGCAAACCAGTGTACAGCTTCAAGGTGGGGATGTCCCAGATACCTTGGAAACGCAGGTTGTGAATGGTCATGATGGTGCGAATGCCGTGATAGAACGGATTGTCTTTAAAGATGGTGTGCAGGAACACCGGGACAATACCGGTCTGCCAGTCATGGCAATGGATGACATCAGGATGGAAGCCAACGGTTGGTAGAATGGACAGCGCGGCTTTGGAGAAGAAGCAGAACTTTTCGATGTCCCAATGAATGTCGCCATAGGGCTTGGGGCCACCAAAATAGTACTGGTTATCAATGAAGTAATAGGTCACGCCGTCAAGCTGATAGGTCAGGATGCCGACATAAACCGAACCAAGTCCGCCAAGGTCCATATAGAAATGGGAGACGTATTCAAAGTCATTGCGATAGCGTTCGGGGATGGCCATATAATTGGGCACAATCACGCGAACGTCATATTGTTCCCGGTCAAGCGATTTGGGCAGCGCGCCGACTACATCGGCCAGGCCGCCGGTCTTGATAAACGGGACGCATTCCGATGCGACAAACAAGATGTTTTTCATAAGAGAACCCCTCCATTAGACTTCCAGAAATATCCGACGCGCATCACGCAGCCGGCAAACGGCCTGGCGGCCGTAAACAATTATCTTAACTTTATTATAGCAATCCTATATCAGTAATTCAAGGCAGAATGCCGAAAAAAACCGATTTTATTCCGAGGTGTACGGTGAAATTTTACAAAAATCGTCCTTGGAAAAGGGATGAATCTGGATGGTGGGCGGGATGGTGCCGGGGACGCTGACCAGCAAGACAGCGCCGGACGGCAGCACCGCGCGGGTCAGTGCGTGCGGGTTCCCGAACGCATCGGCGTGCGAGCAATCGCCCAGCGATACAGACACTTGGCGCAGATTGCCCGCGATACCGCAACCGATTTCTTTCAAAACGGCTTCTTTTGCCATCCATAGGTCAAAAAAACGGTCAGGTTCACGGCGCACAAGGGCTTGTTCCTGCGGCGTAAAGAAGCGTTCGACAAGTCCGGAGCGCACCGGGCGGGGCAATTCCAAATCAATGCCGACCGGCACATTGGAAAGCGCACACACAATCGTTTGCCCGCTGTGTGTCAGCGACAGGTGAACGTCGGGCAGGTCGGGCAGATACGGCTTGCCGCCCGGCGCGGCGGCGCGCACAGGCGGCAGAGAGACTCCCGGTAACAGGTCACGCACGGCGGCATATAATAACAAATCCCCGGTCAGCGAACAGGCACGCGCCTGTGGGTGCGTGATACGCGCCAGAGCCTGCTGGCGGGCGGGGCACAACCATTGCGCCGCATGGGAAAGGGGCAATGGTTGTGCTTGTGCTTCGAGCAGCGTGACCGCTGGTGTGGGGGAAGCACTCATAGCACAGCCCCCGGGTCAGATGGCCATTGAATGGTGAAGGCGGTGCAGTCCTCCTCGGACGTGACCGAGATAGATGCCCTGTGAATTTCGCAGATGTGTTTGACAATGGACAGCCCCAGACCGGTGCCCGGTACTTCTTTGGAACGCGACGCATCGGCGCGGTAAAAGCGCTCAAACACATGGGGCAGCGCGTCGGCGGGAATGGCAGCGCCGGTGTTGGCAATGCGCAACGTAACACCCGCCTTGTTCTTTTTCAGACTGATATCTACCGTACCGTCTGGACGGTTGTATTTAATCGCGTTGTCGCACAGGTTGGACAGCACTTCATCCACCATCGTGGGAATGGCGCGGATGACGCAGGGCGCGCCGTGCATGGCGATTTTGACTTGGAATTTGTTGGCTTTGTCCGCCATGCGCGTGCATACCGAGTCTGCCAAGTGATACAGGTCAATATCTTCAAAGTTCAGACTGCCGCGCCCCTCATCCAGACGGGATAATTTCATGATATCATCTACCAGCGTCAGCAGGCGGGCGGCTTCGTCATGGATGCGTGCGGCAAAGCTGGGCACATCTTCGGGCTTTGCCAGACCATAGCGAATCATTTCGGCATAGCCCAACACCGAGGTCAGCGGCGTTTTTAACTCGTGTGTGACGTTAGCCGTGAACATGCGGCGCGACTGTTCGGCCGCATATTGAGAGGAGATGTCAAGTACCAGCATGACAACACCGCGGATGCCGTCATCGACATGTACTGGACTGAACGACAGGCGCAGATGATGACCAGCGCGTTCGAGCGTGTTGACCGAGGATTCCCCGGACAGTGCGGTTTGTGCGGCGTGAATCACATCGGGGTTGCACTCGAAGGAATCCAGCGGCAAACCGGGCGCGGCAGGCGCGTCGAGCAGCCGCCGTGCGGCACGGCTGCATGTGAGCACGGTCAGGCGCTCGTCGAGCAGCACCAAGCCTTCATCCATTCCGGCGGTGATGGCATCAAATTCAATCTGTTTGCGGTGCAGGGCGGCAATTTGCAGCGAGATTTGTTTGTTTTGTGCGCTTAACCGGTGCAACAGCGGTGCAAGCTCATCATATACATCGTTTTCCAGCGGCTTGGTTGGGTCGATGGCGTTGATGGGGCGCACAAGCTGTTCGGTCAGACGTGCGGACAACAGGGCAGACAACAAAAAGATGATGACGATAACTGCCAGCATCGCCGGAATGGTGTCCACGACCGAACGCATGACCAAATCGGTCGTGTTTGCCACGCGCAGCACATCACCTGACGGCAGCCGCAATGCAACATAGCAGGTCAGTTCGTCCAATGTCGAGGAAATGCGCACGCCCTCTCCCGTACCGGTTTTGCGCGCCTGCTCAAATTCCGGCCGTTGGGCATGGTTTTCCATCTGGCTGATATCAGCGTTGGAATCATAGAGTACCGTGCCGTCCTGCGCAATCAGTGTCACACGCGAACGGTCAGATTCACCGATATCAGATAAGGTGGCCATCTGGTCGGCCGCACCCAGATAACCGGCAGCCGCAATCGCAGCTTGCCTGGAGGTCTGCTCGGTCAGCTCGTGCAGACCGTCACGCCAGCGCAGCGCCAACATGGCTCCGCTGGTCAACAGCGCAACCAATGTTGCAAGTGCTAACATGCGCTGGTAAATCCGTTTTTTCATTTTGGTTCCGCTCCGATTTTATAGCCCACACCGCGTACCGTTTGAATCTGCGCACTGGGAGTGCCCAGTTTTTGGCGCAGGGTCTTAATGTGCATGTCAACCGTGCGGCTTTCGCCCTCGAACCCAAAGCCCCATACGGCTTCCATGATTTTTTCACGGGTCAATACAATATCTGCATTTTCCATCAGATAGTGCAGCAGGTCAAATTCTTTGAGCGTCAGCACGACCGGCTGACCAGCCGCTTCCACGGTATGGCGTGCCGTGTCCAATGTAATGTCGCCGAGGGTCAGCGCGTTTGTGACCGGCTGGGCACGCTGTACACGGCGCAAAACCGCCTTGATGCGCGACATCAGTTCCATCACACCGAACGGCTTGCACAAATAGTCGTCGGCACCGTCGTCCAGACCGCGCACCTTATCGTATTCCGCTGTCTTTGCCGTCAGCAGGATGACCGGCAATGCCGCTGTGCGCGGCGTTTCACGCAGCGTGTGCAGGATGGTCAAACCGTCCATACCCGGCAGCATAATGTCGAGCAATACAAGGTCGGGGCAAGCGGTTTCCAGACGCTCGAAAAAAGGTCCGGCACTGTCAAATCCTTCGGCATCGAATCCGGATGCGCGCAGCGCATATAAAACCAGTTCTCGAATGTTTACATCATCTTCTACACAATAAATCATAGACATGGTTCGCGTTCCTCTTTTTGCAATCAAATAATATGAGACAAGTGTTTCTTTTAGTATATCGGGTTTCTTTGGAAGCGGCAAGCGCGTACCAAAAATATTTTATCAAATTAGAACGGGGATAATTGCACAATAATCTATCTAGTATGACAAATTCACCCAAATTACAATACCAAAAGTTTGTAAAGCGTCGCATGGGAAAAAAGTAAAATATAAGTAAATGAAAAAAAGGGTTGACAAGTACCAAACTACATGCTAGAATAATAACTGCTTATCGGGCACATGATACGGAGAGGTATCGAAGTGGTCATAACGAGGCGGTCTTGAAAACCGTTTGTCCGAAAGGGCGCGTGGGTTCGAATCCCACCCTCTCCGCCAGATTTTTTTCATCTGGCGGTTGAAACCAATAAAATAGCGTTTTTGGAGAACTACCCAAGTGGTGAAGGGGCTCCCCTGCTAAGGGAGTAGGTCGGGAAACCGGCGCGAGGGTTCAAATCCCTCTTTCTCCGCCAGAAAAACCGGAACATTTTGTTCCGGTTTTCTTTTTTTGAACGAGGGATTAAAAAACAGTACGTGACAATTTTTTTTGGCAGCCTTGTCACACAGTTATCAAAAGGAATACTCTGTTATGCGCATGAAAAAGCACCGGAAATCAATTCTTTCCGGTGCTTTTTCTGGTTTTCAGTTAATATTTCCCATCAAATCCGCCGAATGTGTCAAAATTTGAGGTATCGTATGACGGTGTCGAAGCGGTATTTGCTGACGGTGTGGTATAGGAGAAATTAGATTGCATGGTGCCCAAATCGGTTTCGGAAAGTACGCTTTGGTCGAGCTGGAAGCCAAGAATCAGCTTTTTCAGGATTTGAGACTGTGCAGTCAATTCTTCGCTGGCAGCAGCACCTTCCTGTGCCGTTGCCGAGTTGGTCTGAATGACGCTGGAAATCTGGTCGATACCGGTTGTGATTTGCGAAATAGAATTTGCCTGTTCATCCGAAGCGATAGAGATTTGCTGAATGGAGTCGGTAATGGTGCGGGCGCCCTCGACCACCTTTTCGAGCGAACGAGCGGTTGCCTCCATGCTGGAAGTGCCCTGTTCGATAGATTGCAGCGAACGTTCAATTAGGGCAGTGGTTTCCTTGGAAGCGTCAGCAGTTTTGCCGGCAAGGTTGCGCACTTCGTCTGCAACAACGGAAAATCCACGACCAGCAGCGCCAGCGCGTGCGGCCTCGATGGCGGCGTTGAGCGCCAGAATATTGGTCTGGAATGCGATGTCTTCAATGGTTTTGATGATTTTACCAATTTCACTGGAGCTATCGCGGATTTCGTTCATTGCGCTCACGGTATTCTGCATCATTTGATTGCTTTCGGTCATCTGCTGGTTGACCGTTATAACCTTCTGGCTAACCGACTGGGCATTTTCGGCATTGTGTTTGACATGAGCGGAGATATCATTGATGGTGGCAGCCAGTTCTTCGATGGAAGAAGCCTGTTCGGTCGCACCTTGGGATAGTGCCTGGGAGCCGTTGGAGACTTGTTCGGAGCTGGAAGCGACCTGTTCGGCGGCACCATTGATGCGGTACAAGGTCTGGCTTAGCGTTTGCATAATGCGGTGCATTGCCGAATAAATTTCTTTATATTCACCGACATAGCGGTCGCGTTCACGGCTCTTGACACAGAAGTTGCCGTTTCCGAGTTCGTTCAGGCAGTAATCGACATCGAAAATGATGGCCTTGAGGTTTTCGGTCATTTGCAGGAATGCGCGGGAAAGCTGGCCGATTTCATCTTCTGAGTGTACTTGCAGGTCGATGTCAAGATTGCCGGCAACGATACATTCGGCAGCCGAAACGATATCGTTGATGGGGCGATGCAGACGCTTGAGCACAAAAATGATGGTGATAACAATGACAATCAATGCAACGACACAGATAAGGAGCAGGAACAAAGTGGCCTGCGTCGTGGTGCGTTGAATATCGACGGTGTTGAGTGCGGTCATAGACCACCAAGTTTGTTCAGCGACCGAGATAGGGCTGTAAAAACAGGTGATTGACTCACCGGTTTCACGGCGCATGACGATGGTAAATGCTTCGCCTTTTGCCATCGAGTTTTGAATGTAGGCGAGGTCGTCTGCGTTGGGTGTGAAGTCGGAAATATTGACATGTATGTTGTCCAGACTTTCGCTGTCATAAACAATGGTGCCGGTGCTGTCGTAGATGGTTGCCCACATGGAAGGATAATTTTCGTTGGTGGCATTGATTTTGTCAAAACGGCTGACGTTGATATCGGCCATGACAACACCTTTCAGCACACCATTGTGGATGATGGGCGAGGAATAGGACATCAGCAAATCGTCCTGATAATAGTACGGGGTTGTCACGATAGATGTTCTTGTTGTGGCAGCCTGTTCATAGTAGTCCTCGGTGGAGTAGATTTCGTAAGCACCAAAAGGATAAATTTTTTCGGTTGCACTGTCGGACTGAACCAAAAAAGAATAATTGCGGATGGTAGATTGGAATGCGTATGGCTCAAACATGACACCTACATTAACAATATCATCATTGTTCAGGGCGGTATAGCGTGCGGTTGCGGTTAAAAATTGTTCGGCATCGTACATGGTAGCCGAAAGCGGCGTACCGGTATAGATGGTGCTCATGCACATCTCTCTTGCCTCCGGGTCGTCGGGTACACGAGCGCTTTGCGGGTCTGTATCGGTCTTAGCGTAGCATTCTTGTAAGTAGCCTTGGATACCAAGGGCAGCATTTTCTGCCGTGTCAAAGACTTGCTGAATTTGTGTACCGTTGTGCTGGGCGATGGAGAGCAACTCTCCATAAGTACGCGATTCCATAGCCGAGCGGGTCATGGCCAAAACGGATATAATTAAGATAAGGAAGATGACGGCTAAGACGGAGCCGATGAGCAAGGAGAGTTTGGTAGCTAGTTTCATTTTACCCAAAGAAGGGCGTTTAAACTGCGTTTTTTTCAGCCGCATCATAGTTTCATATACCTCCAAGAAAAAGTGTGGTCTTGCCGCATGGGGAGGTATCCTCCGGTATGAAACGAAAGGTGAGGATGAGCCAACGCACATGCTTGTGGCATTCAAGGATGTTTTCATCATACCAAAAATATAGTCGCGCGTAAAGGGGTTATTTGGTAATATACACAAAAACTGGAAATATTGGTTTGACCTATGAGGCGGTCTGTATAACAAGGAAACTATTGCTGTTTCAGGAAGGTTTGTATTTGTTCATTGGCCTGTTCGACCTCCCATAACAGGTCGTTGGCAGACATGCGTTCTGCACCGTGTCCCAGAATGATGGCCTGTTCAAGTGCATCTGACGTGGCGACTTTGACGCGATGGGCGCGGGACAAGTCATAAGAGGCTTTTTCAATATACATATCAGCGGTTTCGGCGGTCTTGGTGTAAACAATGTGAATCCCGTGCCGCTTTTCAATCGAGCCGGGATTGTCTTTGACGCGGTAGGCATCGAATACCAATATTAAATGACAGCGTTTGACCCCTTGATAGTTGCTCAGCAAATGGATAAGGGTAGAGCGGGCAGCGTCTAAGTCATCGGAGGCTAAGGCTTTGAGAGAATCCCATGCAAAAATAATATTGTAGCCATCTACTAGTAAATAGTCATCGGGCTTGACCCGCGAGAGCGGTTCGGATACCGCGGCCAATGCGCGTTTCTGACTTTGACGGAAAGCGTCCAGTCCACGGTTTTTGATGGGGCCATAGGTGCGCACGAAGATTTCTTCCAGTTCAGCATCCAGCCCGCTGCCGCCCGACCAAACTGCCGCCCGGCGCGGGGTATCATTCGTTGGTGCGGGCGAGGGCTGTAAGGTGCGCCCGGAATCTACATGGGCGTGGGCGGGCACTTCATCCCATTTGACCGTATAGCCTGCACCGTGGGCACAAAAGACCGAATCGGGTGGGTTTTCGGTGTCGCGTTCGGGGTCGTAGCCGCAAGCGGCAATGACTTCATCGGCATTGTGACAAGGCCGATAGCCCGCAAGCACACAGGATAATTGCCCGCGCCCACCTGTATAGGCGGTCACATCGGCGGCATAGCCGCGCATGGTGGCAACTGGTGCCTGTCCGGTCAGCACCGAAAAATCCCCTTGCATCGTGGGGGCTTCAAACGAACCGTTCATGCGCTGAATGTCGGTCATCGCACGTCCAACCGCAGTTTGTGGTACGCGCAGGGTAAAGTTGTACCACGGTTCCAACAGCACACTTTGTGCCTGCATCAGCCCTTGCCGCACGGCGCGGTAAGTGGCTTGACGAAAATCACCGCCTTCGGTGTGCTTGACGTGGGCACGTCCTGCCAAAACGGTTATTTTTACATCGGTCAGCGGGGCACCAGTTAGTACACCGACGTGCGTTTTTTCGGCCAGATGGGTGAGCACCAACCGCTGATAAGCCGGGTCAAGCTGCTCAGTCGGGCAGGCGGTGTCCAGTTCGATACCGCTGCCGCGTTCGTTCGGCTCCAGTAGCAGATGCACTTCGGCATAATGGCGCAACGGTTCAAAGTGCCCAATACCGATAACCGGCGCTTCAATCGTTTCTTTATAGACAATGCCGCCTTGGTCGAAAGTGACGGCCAGCCCGAAGCGTTCGTCCAACAGACGGGTGAGCACTTCGAGTTGCACTTGCCCCATGAGCTGTACATGCAGTTCACCCAGCGCTTCACGCCATACCACCCGAAGCAGCGGGTCTTGCTCCTCAATGCGGCGCAGCGCTTGCAATAGGGTGTGTGGGTCGCAGCCAGCAGGCGGAAGTACGCGGTAGGTCAGCACCGGTTCGAGAACAGACGGGCTGCCGCCAGGGTCATCCCCCAAGGGCTGTCCTGCATAAGTGTGAGTTAGACCGGTTACGGCGCACACCATACCAGCATCTGCGCGGTCGGTGGTCTGGAAGCGTGCGCCCGAATAAATGCGGATTTGATTGACTTTTTCTTGCCAGTCGGTGCCGTCGGTCTGTCCGGTCACCAGTGTGCGCACGGGCAAACTGCCGCCGGTAATTTTGAGGTGGGTTAGGCGCACGCCTTGTTCATCGTGAGTGATTTTGAACACGCGCGCACCGAAGGTATCCGGATAGGAAGGCGGTGCGGCAAACCGTTCCAAACCATCCAGAAATTCGCGCACACCGGTTAAAGACAGCGCCGCGCCAAAGTAGCACGGAAAGACTTTACGGGCGCGGATAAGTGCACAGATGTCGGCATCTGTGGGCAGTTGTCCGTTTAAGTAGCGGTCAAGTAAGGTTTCGTCGGTCAGGGCAACCGCTTCGTGCAGCGCATCGAGCGGCGCACCGAAGTCGATGCAGCCGTCTGAAAGCTGGCGGTGCAGTTCGTCCAGCAACGCTTCGCGCGATGCACCCGGCAAATCCATCTTGTTGACAAATACAAACACTGGAATGTGATAGCGTTCCAATAGCTGCCATACGGTTAGTGTGTGTCCTTGCACGCCGTCCGTGCCGCTGATGACCAGAATAGCACAGTCAAGCACTTGTAATGTGCGCTCCATCTCGGCCGAAAAGTCTACATGACCGGGCGTGTCCAGCAAGGTCACTTCGACCGAATCGCCCAGACCAAACACGGCCTGTTTGGAAAAGATGGTGATGCCGCGCGCGCGTTCAATGGTGTCGGTATCTAAAAAGGCGTTTTTGTGGTCAACGCGACCCAGCTTGCGCACCGCGCCGGTTTCATACAGGATTGCTTCAGATAGCGTGGTTTTACCCGCATCAACATGGGCCAACAGACCCGCACAAATATATTTTTTTTGTTTCATTTTTTCTGTCTGTTCTCCCATTCAAAAAACCTCATCTCGTAACAATATCGCGCACATATTATACCACAAGTGGGGAATATCGTCGAGATGTTGCGATACAATGCGGCAGGTGTGTTGGAGAATTGTTACAAATAATATGGGAGAAATACAAATGGTTCACAGCAAAATGCAAAGGGTGCCCAAAATATCTGGTTATATATTTTTTGAAATTTCAATAAAAATATTGATAAAATAACAAATTGGGTTTATCCGGAGAACGGGAAATTACAGTAAAACAGAGCAAAGTTGACCGCGCGAGCGGGACTTTTTACGGTATACTGCGAAAAAATTATCTTAATATGGATAAAAGAAGGCGAATTATCCCCAATAAACAAAAGATACGCTCTTTGTTTGAAAATGAAAAAGTAATTAGAATCGGGTACATATGGATATTTTTCACAGATATATTACTTGCACTTGTGTATGGTTATGAGTATAATAACCATAGATAGAGACTGCAATAACCATAAAATGGTAAGCACAGAACGGGGCGATATGCGCAAGCATCGGCGTGTTCTTGACAATAGTTGACCAAAGCTGGAAACCAATCGTAAAAGGGATGAAGATTGGAGGAAAGCTGTGAAAATGGAAGGAGTGGGGGGACTGCATGGCAGGATGGAAAGGATTATTTTCAAGAAAGCAAAATGATGTGCCCGAAAACCAATCGGACAGCAACAAAAATGCAACAGCATTTGAGGTTGTAATGGCGCCTACCTGTAAGATTTCTTCACTTTATGAGTTGAGTCATACAAGACAAAGCCAAAAATCATTTCGGATTCCAGTGATAGCCAGTTCACAGAAGGAAATCGTTTTGTCAAACGAGCAGATAAAGATTGAGCAGGCTAAGCTCAAAAATAGTCTGGAAATGGCGGCAAAAAAGCGCTGGATGAAGGCTTTTTCACATGGTATGGACAGACCGGTAGACAGCTTGGACGAAGATGTTTTCGTGCATATTGCAGATAATAAAATGATGGCGTGGGTGCTGTTGTTTCCGGCGCTTGGCACTGGCAAGCAACTAACTGGTTCCTATATCCTTCGTGAGCTGATTAACCAAGGCGTGACCTTTGGCATTGATTATAATTTTCTGTATTCACTGCATACACAGGAAAAGTTTGATTTTTGTCTATTTCCTGTGGCCTACGGAAAATTGCCTGTTTCCGGTCAAAACGGCCGTATCGTTGAACTTTATCCGCGCGATGTTGATTTAAAAAATGAACACTGCGAACTCAGCCATGTGGATTATGCGTGGCTCAACCTCAGGCGCAAGGTACAGAAAGGCGGCGTTATCTGTGAAATCATTCCGCCTATGCCGGGTATCTCAGGGATTACGGTAACACGCGAACTGATTTTGCCCGAACTACTGGAGGGGCAAGCGGTGGAAGTACCGCAGGGCCGAAACACCTGCCTCTCGGAAGATGGCCGGTATCTGGTCGCGGAAAAAGAGGGTAATGTTGGTTATTCGGGTAAGAATTTTCAGGTCAAGCCGATTTTGGAAATTTTTAATGGCATTGGGCCAAAAGATGAACACAACATCAATTTTTTGGGTGATGTACATATTCATGGGGATGTATGCCCGAATGTCGTCATTCGTGCCACCGGCGATGTACAGATTGACGGCGTGATAGAAGCGTGTACGATTGAAGCCGGTGAAAATGTTGTGGTGTCCGACGGCATCCAAGGTCAGCACGGTGCAACCGTTCGGGCGCACAAAAGTGTATATGCGCGCTATCTGGAAAACTGTGATGTGTATGCGCAAGGCGTGGTGCAGGCCGACTGCATCATTGACTGCAACATTTACAGCAACGGTACGGTGACAGCGCGAACCGGAAAGGGCATTATTCTGCGCGGAACCATTCGCAGTTCTCAGGGCGTGTTTGCCAAGGTGATTGGCTCGCGGGCTGACCAAGAAACGCATATTGTGCTGGGCGGTCTGCCCTGTGATGAGGAAGAACAGGATAAGATTGCCGAAGAACTGCAAAAAGCGACCGATGAAATCAACCGTATATCGGCAATGCCCAAAACGCGCGAAAATGACAGTATATTGTCTAAGATGCGGCTGAACCAGTGCGTGGCGAAGATGAAATTGGAACGCTTTCAGAAGGATTTGGAAGCGTATAACGCCAGTATCCGTGGAAACGACCCACGCAAGTTGATATCTAATCACATATATCCGGGTACCGAAGTTACGATACTGGATAAGGTGTTTACTGTTCAGTATTTGCAGGCAAACTGCACCATTGGTATCAGAGATGACGGAAGACTTGGATATATTTCGAGTGAGGAGGCTATTTCGTGAATTCGCTCACACATGAACAAATGCAGAGTATCTTAAATAATGTAATGATAGGTACCACGTCCCAAATGGCAAACATTGACCTGAAAAATCAGGAGTTTTCGCTTTCGGATGACCTGTGCACGGTCAATATGATGTTTGCCGGCAACTGTGAAGTGACCATTTCTTTATATGCCGATAAATCATTCTTGGTGCGGTTGACACAGGAAGTGCTTCAAGAACAAGAGGTCACCGCAGAGGATGTGGAGGACACGGCAAAGGAATATCTGAATGTAATCTGCGGCCATCTGACACGAGAGCTGTTTCCGCTGGTCAACAAGCCGACCAAGCTCAGTTTTCCCAGCTTCCAGAATGGACGGCACACGTTGGATAAAGAAACGCAATACTCCTGCGAACTTTATTATATTAACAAGGATAAAGACGGTGTTTTGCTCGTTTTGGAGCTTTCTATGCATCCAAATGAGTGAATGTATGATAATTGCATCATCGCCGGGACAAACCAAAAATGAAAAAGGAGCAAAAATCATATGTCTAAGAGAATTATGGTTGTAGATGATTCCAGAATCGTACAGTTACAGATGCAGAAGGTACTAGCGGATTCGCAATATGAAGTAGCAGTATGCTGTAAAAACGGACAGGAAGCCATCGAGAAGTACGAAACGGAAAAACCCGATTTGATTACAATGGATATTTTAATGCCCGGAATCGATGGCTTGGAAGCTGCGCGCCAGATTATAGAGAAGCATCCAGACGCCAAAATATTGATGGTTTCTTCGCTGGCATATGATGATACCATGCAGGAAGCCAATAAGATTGGCGCCAAGGGATTTATCTATAAGCCATTTGACAGAGAACAGGTTCTGAAATGTCTGGATGATATTTTTGCAGAGAATGAATAAAGAAAATCCAACTGGATGATATCGCCGCCAGTCCATGACAGGTATGGATTGGCGGCTTTTGTCTGCGCAGGAAAGGAAGAAAAAGCATGGATAAAATCAAAACGGTCGCGTTGATAGGATTGGGTGCAATCGGTTGTTCGATGGCGCGTGAGTTGTGTCAGGCGGTGGGCGAGGAACACTTCCGTGTCATCGCGGGCGGGGCACGTCGGGCGCGATTGGAGCGCGACGACGTGATTATCAACGGCCAGCCCTGCAAGTTTCCAATCATTGACCCCGAACAGACGGTGGAACCGGCTGATTTGGTGGTGGTGACGGTTAAGTATGGCGGACTGGAACAGGCTATACGAGATATCGCGGGACAGGTGGGGCCGAATACCACCATTATTTCTTTTTTAAACGGCATTTCATCTGAACAGATGTTGGCCGAAGCGTATGGCTGGGAGCGCGTGCTGTATGGCATGGTGCGCCGTGCGGTGGTCATGGAGGGCAACCGCTGTACTTATGACCAATCGCGGGGCACTTACTATTTCGGAGAAGCCAAAAATCCGACGCGCACACCGCGCGTGCAGCGGGTGTGCGAACTGTTTGAGCGGGCGGGGCTGAACTATCAGGTGCCGCCCGATATGGTGCGCGAACAGTGGGTAAAATTTATGGGCAACGTCAGCGAAAACCAGTCGGCGGCAATTTTGGGGATTCCGTATGCGGCATGGTATGAGGATGGAAACGATGCCAACTGGATTCGGGAGACTGCCTGCCGGGAGGTCATCGCGGTCGCCAATCGGTTGGGCATTGACCTTGGAGAACAAGACCTGATACGTCAGCGCACCTTGGCAAAATGCGTGCCATCTTGGGGCAAGCCTTCGACCTTACAGGACATAGAAGCAGGTCGCCCGACCGAGGTAGAGTTGTTTTCAGGGACGCTGTGCCGATTGGGGCGTGAAGTGGGTGTTCCCACGCCGGTCAGTGATTTGTTTTATCATATGATTCGCGTGTTGGAGCAGAAAAACGCCGGTGCATTCGACACAGAACCGGATACGGGTGCATAAGCCGAACAAAAAACGCCCGCATGGTGAAAAACCATGCGGGCGTTTTGGTGTCAGTCATTAGTAACAGATAATCATGCCTTGTTCTTCGGCATAATAGCTGGTTAGTCCGTGGGTGGGAAGAATGGTCACACGTACGCCGGGTGCCTGTGCTTCCAGCAGATTTTGCAGGGTGAGTGCCAGCTTTAAATTAAAACAGTGCGTGATAACCACATGTCGGGTGGATAGGTCACAGTCGGCTTTCATATCTTTAACCAGTGTCAGCAGGGTGTTGCGCTCCCCGCGGCACTTGTGGGCAATGGCAATGCGGCCGTGGTCGGAAGTGCCAATCAAGCGCATCCCCAATTTTTTGGCGAGTACACCGACGATTTTTGGCATTCGACCGGCTTTAGCCAGATTGTCGAACGAGCACAGGGTGTAATAGATGTGCAGTGTTTGGTTATAGTCCTCGGCTTGATGGATGATTTCTTCAAAGGAAAGCCCTTGTGCAATCAGTTCATTGATTTTTTGCGCCAGTAAAATCATTTGCCCCGAAGTGGCACACGAGTTGATGACGGCAATTTTTTTATCCGGGTATTCATCCATCACTAGGTCACGGGCGGTCATCGCCGAGTTGTATGAGCCGCTCAAACCGGCAGAGATGGTCACAGCGAACGTCCAGTCAGCCGATTCAAAGACCTTTGCCCATGCAGCCGGAGAAGGGCAAGAAGAGCCGGTCGCACCAGAGGAAGCGCGCATGGTGTCCATCATGACGCGCACATCCATGCCCGGCTCATCTACAAAACTCATGCCATCCACTTGCAGCGTAAGCGGTACGATGGCAAGTGATACATTGGGGGCGCAGTCCATGCCCTCATGCAGGTCGCTGGAGCTGTCAACAGCAATCATAATTTTCATAAAAACACATCCTAAAAACGCAGCCCGCAGCGCAAAACGCACACGGGAGGGAATTCTCTTTTTGATGTAGTATTCAAAACTATATAGGGATGGGATTAGTATAGCAAGTCCGCCGTCAAATGTCAATGGCACAGATATGTAAAAACTGCTTGCCAAATGGTGTAAAATCAAGGATAATAGAGAAACAGTCGGTTTGACCGAACAAAGAAAGACCAGATAAAAAAGATAAGGGGATGAAAGAAAATGAAATCGACGGCAACACGTCTGCGTGCAAGTGCCCTTTTACTGCTGACGGCAGTCATTTGGGGTGTGGCTTTTGTCGCGCAGTCGGTGGGAATGGATTATGTTGGGCCGTTTACCTTCAGCAGCGTGCGCAATCTGATTGGTGGTGTGGTACTGCTGCCGTGTATTGCGCTGCTCGACCGCTTGAATGGTGGGGCACAGCGCGTGCCCTCCAGCGGTAAGCGCACGATGTGGCCGGTATTGGGCGGTGTGTGCTGCGGCGCTGCGTTGGCGGTGTCCGAGGTGCTCCAACAGTTCGGCATTGCGCGTACCAGCGTGGGTAAGGCGGGGTTTTTGACCGCGATGTATATTTTAATCGTGCCGCTGCTGGGGTTGTTTGTCGGTAAGCGGGTCGGGGCCAAGATTTGGGCAGCCGTTGCGCTGGCTGTTTTCGGCATGTATCTGTTGTGTATGACCGAATCCTTTCAGATTGCGCTGGGCGATTGGCTGGTATTGCTTGCCGCCGTGGGCTTTTCGCTGCATATTCTGATTATTGACCATTTTTCACCCGGTGTAGACGGAGTGCGCATGTCCTGTATCCAGTTTTTTACCGCCGGATTGCTGTGTCTCGTACCGACCTTGATTTGGGAACAACCCACTTGGGGCGCATTGTTGTCGGCATGGGCGCCCATTTTGTACGCTGGTGTGTTGAGCAGCGCAGTAGCTTATACCTTGCAGGTCATTGGGCAGCGCGATACCGAGCCGACGGTAGCTTCTCTGATTTTGTCGTTGGAATCGGTTGTGGCGGCGCTTGCAGGCTGGGCGATTTTGGGAGAACGACTGTCCACACGCGAATTGCTGGGGTGTGTGCTGGCGTTTGCCGCAATCGTGCTGGCACAGCTGCCGGAAAAACGGGTTTGTGCACCAAACAGGCAATGAAATTGGTATTGGCATATAAAAAGCGCAGCATAGGGAAACAGAATGAAAATGTAACCGAAAGATAGGAATCCTTGTCACAATGCTCAAAAACAGAAGAAATAGGTCGTGAAAAATGTCCATTGCGAGAATGAGCACCAAAGGGGTATAATAAAACCAAACCACAAGAATTTTACTGGAAACAGTAGATGGTCCCATATCCCAAATTGTTCTTTTTACTTCTCATACCTTGATTGCGCTGGCACCCCGAATGAGTCTCCCTCCCGTTCGGGGCGCTGGCTCTTTCTTTTTTTGCCGCCCATTAACGCGACAGGCTATCGCCCTGCTTGCCGAGAATGGCGTGGCAGTCCTCTACACATTTTTGTAATTTTTTGTAGGTGGATGTTGTAACCAAGTCGGTTTTTCCGGCTTCATAGTCGCGTATGGCGCGGTGTGCGTCAAGCAAAATATAGCGTTCACCGTTGACCTGCTGTTCACGGTCAAGCATATACATAGGGACATATTGCACATTCGTCACCTGACTGATACCGGTGTTGGGATTTTTGGTCAGCTCCAGTTGCAGCACGACTGTTGTGTCGGTGTATTCGTCGTTTTGTGCTGAAATGAAGTTGCCCAGCGACCAGCACACAAAACCGGTGCGGGTCGTGCCATCTTCATTTTGTAGCTCGCGTGTTTCCATCGGTTGCAATACATGGGGGTGCCCGCCTAAAATGATATCTGCGCCAAGCGAGAACAGGTAGTCGGCGATTTCTTCCTGATGGTCGTTTTGGGTGGTCTGATATTCGGTGCCCCAATGCACCATGACCGCGATGAGGTCGGGGGAAAGCGCCTTTGCCGCTTTGAAATCGCGCCAAAGTAGGCTGGTGGAAAGCGTTTGCGCGTCGTCCAGATAGTCCGTGTGCAAGATATTGACCGTTCCGGAGTGCGATTTGCTGACCGGAATCCCGTTGGTGCCGTAGGTGTAGGACAGGAACGCCATGCGGATACCGCCCACATCGGCCAGATAAACGCCGCGGTCATTGTCATTGCGTTCCTCTGCCGAACGGTAGGTGCCGACATGTGCCAGCCCTACGCCGTCAAGCACGTCCAGCGTGCGCGCCAGCCCGTCATAGCCGCGGTCAAGACAATGGTTGTTTGCCGTGCTCACAAGGTCGAAACCGGCATCGGCCAGCGCTGCGCCCAGTGCGTCGGGCGAGTTGAACGCCGGAAAGCCCGAATAGTCCGGCCCACCAGCAAAGGTGGTTTCCAGATTGACCACGGCATAGTCGGCGGCCGACACCCAAGGCTTGGCAAAGCGAATCATGGGCTTATAGTCATAGCCCTGTGCCGCCTCGTCATAGGCATCGCGTGTCTGCGGCATGTGGCTCATTGTGTCGCCGCACACAGCGAGCGTAGCGACAATGTTGGGTTGTTCGGTCGCAGCCGGGTCGGCTGGCTCAGAAGGGGAATCAGGTTCGGCACCACAGCCCGCCAACAGTGTGCAAATCACCAAAAGCGCAAGCAATCGTTTGCCCATAACAGCCTCCTTTGTTGACAAAAATTGACATTTTTTCCATTATATCACAGTCAATGACGGGAGAAATGAAAAAATTATAAAAAATTTGTGACACTGCTTGCAGTTTGCCCACAAAACGCATACAATAAAGGTGGAACAAGAGAGGAGGCGTTTCCAATGGACTTATCCTTTGAGGCTGCGACCTCAGATATTCTTGCCCATCCGCTGTTTGAGCAGACCCGTGAGTTTACACACCACGGCATTGATAATTCGGTGTATGACCATTCGGTTGCAGTTGCGCGTCTGGCGTATCGCATGGCGCTTGCGCTCAACCTGACCGAAGCCGAAGTGATTTCGGTCACACGCGCAGCGTTGCTGCATGACTTCTTTGGCTATGACTGGCATGACGAATGGTTTAAGCGCTTCTTGCGTCATTACCGCGGTGTGCGTCGGTTGACCCATATGCACGCCTTTGTGCATGGCGCACTGGCGGCCAAGCGTGCTTCGCGCTATTTTGCGCTGACCGACCGACAGCGTGATGCGATTGCGGCGCATATGTTCCCGCTTGCACCTATGGTGCCGCGCTCCAAGGAAGGCTGGATTGTCACCGCAGCGGATAAAATCGTTGCAGCGGCTGAGATGAGCCGATGCGTTTCGCGAGCTGCCCGACGTACCGTGCGCCGCGTAGTATTGGACTAAAACAAGACAGAGTGCAAAAAAAGCCACTGGAACGACCGTTCCGGTGGCTTTTTCCTATGCTGTTATAGTTTTCGGAAGAGCGGCTGGAATAATCCGCCGAATGCGCCGCCGTTCTGCTGTGAAATCAGAAGCAGAATCAAGCACAGCAAAATCGCTGCTGTGATTGCGGACAGCTTGGAATAGGATGGTTCGCGGCTGACCGAAACAAAACACCGGACAATTACGCCAAGTGAGCCGGCAAGTACGAAAATGAGCAGGCAATAGACAAGAAACATATCGTACCTCCTTGTGTTTGGTGTTTAAGCGTCACAGTCCATCGTCATTTGACGGTAAGGCAGGTCTTGGAAGCCGAGTGCGCGGTAAAGCGCAGCCGCACGGGGGTTTTCGTCGGTCACTTCCAGACGGAAGCGCGCGGCATGGGGATACTTTTGGTGTACAGCGGCAATCAGCTTGCGCCCAATGCCCATAGAGCGGCAATCCGCGTTCACCATCAGTTCTTCCAGCCAGACGCACAGTCCGCCCGCCTCATTCGACCAAGTTAGCCCAAGCAGACAATAGCCGACCGGTTTGCCGTCGTCGGTCTGTGCAATCAGACAGTCGGCATAGGGCGTGCCCTGTACAAGCTGGTCAAAGGTGCGTTCGGCGTGGTGCGGGGGGATGGCGTGGCAGACCGCAGGGGACTGATAGAACGTGCGCACGGCGTCGCAGAAAAAGGCGCGGTCATCAGCACGAATGGAACGGATGAGCAACAAAGATACCTCCTAGAACGATGAACTGTAATGTGAGCGAATCAGAGCTGGGCAAGTGCTTGGTCGAGGTCGGCAATGATATCGTCAACGTGCTCCAGACCAACCGACAGACGTACCAGACCAGGCTCAATGCCAGCGGCAACCAACTGTTCGTCGGTAAGCTGGCGATGGGTTTCCGAAGCCGGATGCAGGACACAGGTGCGGATATCGGCTACATGCACTTCGTTGGAAGCCAGCTTGAGCGAGTCCATAAACTTCATGGCAGTTTCACGACCGCCTTTGATGTCGATGGACATAACGCCCGATGTGCCGAGCGGCAAATACTTGCAAGCGCGTGCGTGATGGGGGTCGGATTCCAGACCGGGGTAGCGCACATGCGCAATCTTGTCCGAGGCTTGCAGATGCTTGGCAATGGTCAGCGCGTTTTGGCAGTAGCGCTGCATACGCACGGGCAGCGTTTCCAAGCCAAGATTGAGCAGGAATGCCGAATGTGCAGCCGGATAGCAGCCGAAATCGCGCATGAGCTGCATACGCGCCTTGATGATGTAAGCGAGGTTGCCGAAGTCGCGGGTATATACCACGCCATGATAGCTTTCATCCGGCTCGGTGAAGTCGGGGAACTTGCCCGAAGCAGCCCAGTCGAACTTGCCGCTGTCTACAATGACACCGCCGCCCTGCACCGCATGACCGTCCATGTACTTGGTGGTCGAGTGGATGACGATATCTGCGCCGAACTCGATGGGGCGGCACAGGTAGGGGGTGGCAAAGGTGTTGTCGATGATGAGCGGCACGCCGTTTTTGTGTGCGATGTTTGCCCATTTTTCGATATCGAATACGGTCAAAGCCGGGTTTGCCAGCGTTTCACCAAAGACTGCTTTGGTGTTGGGCTTGAACAGCTTTTGGATTTCTGCTTCATCGGCTTCAGCATCTGCCCAGATGCACTCAATGCCCAGCTTTTTGAGCGTCACGCCAAACAGGTTAATGGTGCCGCCGTAGATGGTGGAGGCGGCAATAAAGCTGTCACCAGCCGAGCACAGGTTCAAGATGGACAAGAGCGAAGCGGCCTGACCGGACGAGGTCAGCATAGCACCGGCACCGCCCTCCATAGCGGCAATTTTCTTTTCCACTGCGTCACAGGTGGGGTTTGCAAAACGGGAGTACATGTACTCGGTGGGCATGTCAAATAGACCAGCGATATGTGCGGTGGAATCAAAACGGTAGGTGGTAGACTGCACGATAGGCAGGGCACTGGGGCCACCATTCTCGGGCTTGTATCCTTCGTGCAGGCATTGGGTTTCGATTTTCATGCGAGAATCCCTCCAAACGTAGAATCGTGAATCTGAATTTATTGTATCATGCGTGCTAGGCGCGGTCAAGGAGATAGACAGGCAGGAAGCGGCCTGTTATAATAAAGAAAAACATGTTTACAAGGACAAAAGGAGAGATTGTCTATGACCGATGAAAAAATTGAACGTATCAATGCGTTGGCGCGCAAGGCGCGTGCCGAGGGCCTGACCGAGGCCGAAAAAGAAGAACAGCGCAAACTGCGGGAAGAATATATTGCAGGCTTTCGCCGTAGTCTGAAAGCACAGCTTGACAATACCGTTGTGCTCAATCCGGACGGCACTTCTTACCGATTGCGCCAAAAGAGGGAAGGACATTGACGATGCCGGTATTGCCGCCACCAGTGTGGCAAACCATTGAACGGCTGGAACAGGCTGGGTTTACCGCGTGGGTGGTGGGCGGCTGTGTGCGCGACAGCCTGCGCGGGCAAACGCCGCACGATTGGGACTTGACGACCGATGCCCGACCCGAACAAATGCGCACGGTTTTTCCACAGGCAAAGCCGACCGGTTTGCAACACGGTACGGTCACAGTACCCGTGCAGGGCATGGCGCTGGAAATCACCACGTTTCGCACCGAAGCGGCATACACCGACGGGCGGCACCCTGACCGCGTACAGTTTGTGCGGCGGGTGGAAGATGACCTCGCGCGGCGGGATTTTACGGTCAATGCGATGGCATATCACCCGATACGCGGACTGTGTGACCCGTTCGGCGGACAGAACGACTTAAAGCATGGCTTGTTGCGGGCGGTAGGCGACCCTGATGCCCGCTTTACCGAAGATGCGTTGCGCATTTTGCGCGGGGTGCGATTTGCGGCAAAGACCGGGTTTGTGATAGAGCAAAAAACCGGTTATGCCATGCGGCGGCAGCTTGCCAGATTGGACGGCATTGCACCCGAACGGGTGCTGACCGAGCTAAACGGCTTGTTGACCGGGCGCTATGTCGGGCGGGCGCTGCGCAGCGAACGGCAGATTGTGGCAGCCGTATTGCCCGAATTGACCCCCATGTTTGGACTATGCCAGCATAACCCGCATCATTTGTACGATGTATGGGAACACACCGTGCGCGCCGTCGAAGCCGTTCCCGATGATTTGATACTGCGCTGGGTCATGTTGCTGCACGACAGCGGCAAGCCGCACGCTTACACCATCGACGCGCAAGGTGTCGGGCATTTCAAGGGGCATCCGCGCATCAGCCGCACGCTGGCTGAACAGGCGTTGACCCGCCTGCGCGCAAGCAACGCGCTGCGCGAAATGGTCTGTAAGCTGGTCGAGCTGCACGACTATCCGCTGGGACAGGAACAGAAAATCGTACACCGTCGGCTGTCTCGGCTGGGGGAGCGCTGTGTGCGACAACTGCTGGCAATCAAAAAAGCCGACTGCACCGGACAGAATACCTTTTCCATTCATCTGGCAGAGTTGCAGCAAACCGAACGGCTGGTCAATGCGCTGTGTGCGCAAAATGCTTGCCTGAGCGTGCGTGACTTGGCGATTGACGGCAACGACCTGTGCGCGATGGGATTTTCCGGCCCGGCAGTGGGGCAGACGCTGCGCGGGCTGCTGGCAGCCGTGCTGGATGGTGCCGTAGACAATCAACCAGATGCCTTGCGCGCATGGGCTGCGCGCCAGAAGGAGGACAACCGACATGAGTGACAAAAAAGAACTGTTTTTGGAGCACTTCCGGGCGAATGTGACCCGACGCGGCGCAGATAAATTGCTGGAATGGCTGGAAACCACCGACTTTTTCACCGCTCCGGCCTCGACGCGCTTTCATGCGGCATATGCTGGCGGCCTGCTGGAGCACAGCCTCAATGTGTATGATGTGCTGATGGAAAAGCACTATGACCCGGCACAGGATAATCTGGAAAGCTGCACCATCTGTGCGCTGCTGCATGACCTGTGCAAAGCCGGATTCTATGATGTGGAGTACCGCAACCGCAAAAATGATGCAGGTACTTGGGAAAAAGTACCGGTCTATGTGGTCAATGACCGGTTCCCCTATGGGCACGGGGAAAAATCGGTTTTTCTCATCGAGCGGTTTATGAAGCTGAAGAATGAAGAGGCGGTCGCCATCCGCTGGCATATGGGTGGATTTGATGACAGTGCGCGTGCGGGTTCGTTCGCGATTGCAAACGCATACGAACGCTATCCGCTGGCGGTCAAGCTGCATTTGTCCGACCTCGAAGCAACCTATCTGCGCGAATCGCGCAGCGAATAAAGGAGGAATCCGGCATGAAAACCCAGACTTTTACGTTACACACCGACCGGCAGGGCTATTATAATATCACTGCCGCGGTCAAGAAGTGTGTCAGCGATGCGGGCGTGCAGTCGGGCTTGTGCGTGGTGTTCTGCCCGCACACAACCGCCGCCATCACCATCAACGAAAATACCGACCCCGATGTACAGCATGATTTGGTGCTGGGCATGGACAGTGCTTTCCCAGACCGGGCAGGGTTCCGGCATGATGAAGGCAATTCCAATGCGCACTTAAAGTGCATGAACGTGGGCGCAAGTGAAACGCTGCTGATTGAGGATGGACAGGTGCTGTTGGGCACTTGGCAGGGTGTGTATTTTGCCGAATTTGACGGCCCGCGCACGCGGCAGTATTTTGTCAAGGTGCTGTCGGACGACTGAGACAAAGCGGGCACGGACGCAAAAAAAGCCGGTTTGTTCCGGGCAAAACGCCTAAAAAGCCGGTTATATTGTTGGAAAGCGGGGGAATGATTGGAAGTTTCCCCGCTTTTTTGGCGGATTTTGTCGCATGTGCCGTCCATTTCCATTGCAAAGAGTGGTATCCATTCCGTATGATGGATAAAGCCGAAAGGCAGTACATCTCTTTGGAGGAAGATTACCCATGAAAAAGAAGAAAATGTTTTGGGTGTCCACAGCCCTGCTGTGCACGACCCTGATGACCCCGGCAGCACAGGCTGCATCGGTTTCGCAGACCGCTTCGGTTCCCGCTCATTTTGATACCGCATGGGAACAACTGCTCGAACAGTTCGGCATCAAAAAGCCGACAGGCGGCACGGTGCAGAAACCGGATTCGGGCAACAATGGCACAACGTCCAAGCCTGAGCAGGGCGGTCAAGGCAGCACACCCGATTCGGGCAGCGGCTCGACCGGCAGCACGGGCGGCTCGACTGGCAATACGGGCAGCGCGACGGCAGCACAGGAGGTTTTGCGCTTGGTCAATGCGGCGCGTGCCCAGAATGGTCTGTCGGCGCTGACGTTGGATGCGTCCATGAGCCGTGCGGCCAATGTGCGTGCATCCGAGCTGGCAAAGAGTTTTTCCCATACCAGACCCAACGGTACACGCGGTTTGACTGCGCTGGCAGAAGCTGGGGTATCCTATCGCGCGGCGGGTGAGAACATTGCAGCCGGTCAGCAGACTGCACAGGCGGTCATGTCGGGGTGGATGAATTCGAGCGGGCACCGCGCAAACATTCTGTCCAGCAAGTATAGCCGGCTGGGCGTGGGTCAGGCCGTCATCAATGGGCGCACCTATTGGGTACAGTTCTTTGCCGATTAAGACATAATCAAGTATACGGTGAGATAAAAAATCCCCCTGATAAGGGGGATTTTTTGTGTTTATGACAGTTCATCGGGCAGCGTCGCCACTTCGTCTTTTATGGTTTTCAGGACAAAGTGGGTCTTGGTGGCCGACACACCCGGAATACTTTTGATGGTGCGGTGAATCTGTTCCAGACTGCTGGAAGAATCGGTTACGATTTTCAGCAGGAAATCAAATTCACCGGTCAGGTAATGACATTCGGCAACATTGGGGTGCTGGCGAATCATTTCCACAAGGTCATCGTAATATTTGGGGTGTTCCAGACTGACTTCCATCAGGGCGGTCAAATCGTTGCCGACCTGTTTGGGGTCGATAAGGACGGTATATTGCCGAATGATGCCGTTTGCCTCCATGCGGCGAATACGTTCGATGACGGCGGACACCGACAGATTTACCTTTTGGCTGATATCGGACGCTTTGCAGCGGGCATTCTGTCGCAGACAGCGCAGGATATCTAAATTCATGCGGTCAATCATAGTGAAATCGTTGCTCCTAAATTAGACGTTCGGCAAAGCCGAGGGTGGGGAAATCAGAAGAAGTCGGGCGGCAGGCACAAGTCGCCGGTGGGCACACGCGCCCATGAAAATTGAGCAATGAGAGCGTGCGCCGAAACCGGACGCGGACTGTCCAGCAGTCCGGCGGCATAGGCGAGTGCACCGGTCAATTCTTGTGGGGTGAAGCGCTGGCGCAGTACACCGAGGTCAAGCGCGGCACCGCGCTTGGACAGGCGTTGTCCGTGGGCGTCGTTCAGTAAAGGAATGTGGACAAAGTGCGGCGGTTCAAATCCGAGCAGACGGTGCAGCCAGATTTGTCGGGCGGTCGAGCCGAGCAGGTCGCGCCCGCGCACGACTTCAGTGACGCCTTCCAGTGCATCATCCACGACGACCGCAAGCTGATAGGCAAACACACCATCCGAACGACGAATGATAAAATCACCACATTCGGTCGGCAGATGTTCGGTGCAGGCGCCTTGTAAACCGTCCACAAACGAGATGGTCTGGTCGGGCACGCGCAGACGGGTCGCTGCGCCACGGGTACGGGATTTTTGGGCAATCTGTTCGGGGGTCAGCGTGCGGCAAGTGCCCGGATAGACCACCCGCCCGTCGGACAGATGGGGGGCAGAGGCGGCGTGCAGGGCTGCCCGCGAGCAAAAACAGGGGTAGAGCAAGCCTTGTGCGCCGAGCTGGTCGAAGTAGTGTTGATAGATGGCAGTGCGCTCGCTCTGATAATAGGAGCCGTCCGGCCCGCCGGATGACCCGCCCGCATCCCAATCCAGTCCCAGCCATGCGAGGTCGTCTTCAATCAGGTCGGCGTAGTGGCGGGGGCAGCGGTCGGGGTCTAAGTCCTCAATGCGCAGAATATAACTTCCGTTTTGACTGCGTGCGGACAGCCAGGACAACAGGGCGCAAAGCACGTTGCCGAGGTGCATCCGGCCACTGGGAGAGGGCGCGAATCGCCCAACGATTTGTTTCATGCCAAAGCTCCTTTGCGGAAATTCTTTTTTTATTATAGCATAGGTGGGGCAATATGGTATCATGAAATTGACAAACCGTGCATACAAGAAAGAGAGGAAGATACAGCATGACAAGAGAACAGACCGCAATCGAGCTGGAACGGGCGCAGGATACCGCGTATCAGGCATTCCAGCGCAAGTTGATACCGGGCGTTGACCATATTTTGGGTGTGCGGATGCCCGTGCTTCGCACACTGGCGCGGCAGATTGTCAAAGGGGATTGGCGCGCATGGTTGGACGATAGTATCCCCGACCACTGGTATGAGGAAACCATGCTGCGTGGCATTGTGACGGCGACTGCGCCGATGGAGTGGGAAGAACGGTGTATGCGCATAGATACGTTTGTGCCATTGATAGATAACTGGGCGGTGTGTGACAGCGTGTGTGGTTCCTTTTGTCTGCAAGACCGTCAGGCGTGGTGGCAATTTTTGCAGCCGTACTTGTCCAGCGAGCGGGAATTTTTTGCGCGATTTGGCGCGGTCATGCTGCTGCATCTGTTGGAGGGACAGGACGATTTACCGCGTACATTGTATGCACTTGTGCGTGTTCCAGCACCGGGGTATGCGGCGCGCATGGGCGTTGCGTGGGCATTGTCCGAATGTGGGGTGCGTTATCCGAAGGAGACACTGTGTTTTTTGCGGGAGCAGGATAAACTGGACGCATGGACATATATAAAGGCGCTGCAAAAGATGCTGGAGTCGCGGCGGTTGCCTGATGCGTGGCGTACCGCTGTGCGAGAGCAAAAACAGATAAAAAAGAGTGAGGGCAGCAAGGGGGAATCGCCGGAAGGATACACTTTTTGACTTTCGTGAGAAAACAAGATAAAGCGTGTGTCCGCGAGGGAAAGACAATGTCCGCGCTTTTTGTGAAAAATAACCAAGTATAAAGCGAGGAAAAACAGGGAAACGGTGGATAGAAGTAAAGAAAAAGGTGGAAAAAGGATAAAATATACCAGATAAGGCAGTAATAAAGTTCGCGTGCAAATGAGAAAAATGCCGAAAGAACAGGCGACAAAAAACGCAATTTTTGTGCAAAAATTTCTCATAAATTGACGAAAATTTACAATTTACGAGATTGATTTTTTGAAAATTAGTAAATTTATACAAATCAAAAATGCAAAAGAACAGATGAAAAGTGCAACTTAATCAAGCATCCCTTCTGCTACAATAAGCTATGTAATGACAAACGGTTCACGCCAAAGCTTCCCGGAGTGAATCGCTCGTTCACTACCGTGAAAGAGAGGGGAAACCATCAAAATCCTGCGCAAAATCTATGATTGCGCAAAGTCCGCAAGAAAGGGGAAATTTTTTATGCCAGATATTGTATTAACAAGAATTGATAACCGTTTGATTCACGGTCAGGTGGCAACACAATGGTGTGGCGTTGTTGGTGCCAATCTGCTGCTGGTTGCAAACGATAAGGTCGCAACGGATGAGTTCCGTCAGGGCCTGATGAACATGGCGGCTCCGGCTTATGCACAGACCCGCTTCTTCACCATCGAAAAGACCATCAACATCATTCACAAGGCTTCTGCAAGCCAGCACATCGCCATCATCTGCGAAAATCCGCAGGATGTCCTCAAGCTGGTTGAGGGCGGTGTACCGATTAAGAAGGTCAACATTGGCAACATGCACATGGCAGAAGGGAAGCGCCAGGTGGCAACGTCCGTTGCGGTAGATGATGCCGACGTTGCAGCGTTCAAGAAAATGCAGGATATGGGTGTAGAACTGGAAATCAAGCGTGTTCCGGATACACCGGCAGAAAGTATTGATAAGCTGTTCAAATAATCCTTTATTTGAACCGGAATGACCTGGAAAGGAGTACAAATGGAACACATTACGATAATCCAGGCGATACTGGTCTTTGTGGTAGCGTTTATCATGGGTATCGACCAGTTCAGCTTCTTGGAATCTTTGTATCAGCCGATTGTTACTTGCCCGATTATCGGTGCAATCCTCGGCAACTTTGAACTTGGTATCGTTGTTGGCGGCGCATACCAGCTTATCCAAATCGGTAGTATGCCTATCGGCGGCGCACAGCCCCCCAACGCAATCTTGGGCGGCATCATGGCGACTGTATTTGCGGTTTCGCTCAACATGGAAGCGACTGCGGATGGTGTCGGTGCAGCGATGGGTCTTGCAATTCCGTTCGCCGTATTCGGTCAGTATGCGGTAACCTTGACCTTCACCATCATGTCTGGTATGATGGCAAAGGCTGACAAGTGCGCAGAAAACGCTGATACGGTTGGTATCCGCAACATCAACTTTACTGAAATGGCTATCCTGGGCACCCTGTTCGGTCTGCTTGCAGTCGCTGGTCTGTATGGCGGCTCGGCACTGGGCAACACGCTGAAGGATTTGTCCTATACATATTCTTGGGTTATGGCTGGTCTGGATGCCGCTGGCGGCGCAATGAAGTTCGTCGGCTTCGCAATCCTGATGAAGGTTATGATGTCCAAGGAGATGTGGGGCTTCCTGTTGGCAGGCTTCGTAATGGCTCTGCTGTGCAGCGCCAACAGCTCGACCGCTGGCGCAACTCTGATTCTGTGTGCATTCGTCGGCGTTGCAATCGCAATCTACGACTTCACCATGCATACCAAAATCCGTGAGAGTGCTGGCATGAGCGCAAGCAATATGGGAGGTGACTCTGATGGCATATAATATTCCGGAAAAATATCAAGACCTGACGCCGGCGCCTCAGCTTGATAATGCGACATTGAATAAAATGGTTTGGATGTCCTGCTTCCTGCAAGCATCGTTCAACTATGAAAGAATGCAGGCTTGTGGTTGGTTGTGGGCAATCCTTCCCGGCCTGAAGAAGATTCATACCAATAAGGAAGACCTCAAGGCGTCTATGGCGCACAACCTGGACTTCCTCAACACCCACCCGTTCCTCGTAACGTTTGTTATGGGCATCGTGCTGTCGCTCGAACAGAATAAGGCCGATACCCAGACCATCCGTTCGGTACGTATCTCGGCTGCCGGCCCGCTGGGCGGCATCGGTGACGCACTGTTCTGGCTGACCCTGGTTCCGATTACCGCTGGTTTGACCGCAAACATGGCAATGGAAGGCCAGATTATCGGTGCAATCCTCTTCCTGTTAATCTTTAACGTATTCCAGTTTGTGATTCGTTGGTGGCTGATGCACTGGTCTTACGGACTGGGCACCAAGGCAGTTACCATGCTGACCTCCAATGCAAAGGAATTTACCCGTGCTGCAAGCATTCTGGGTGTATTCGTTGTCGGTGGTCTGATTGCAAACTATGGTAACACCACGCTGCGTATCTTTGTCGGCAATCCGGCGATTAACTTGCAGGGACTGCTCGACGGCATCCTGCCCAAGCTGCTTCCGCTGCTGATTACACTTGGTATCTACGCTCTGATTAAGAAGGGCTGGACACCGGTTAAGTGCATCCTGCTGATTCTGGTTGTTGGTATCGTAGGCTGTGCATTCGGTATCTGGACGGGCGATTCCAAGGCAATGGACGCAGAAGGCAATACCATCCCCGGTGGCTACAATCCGCTGGTATCGTGGTATGAATATCCCGCACCGGCTGCTCCGGAAAAGACCGGTCAGCAGGCATATGATGCTCTGAATCAGGTTGTCATCGACCTCCAGGAATCTGGTGTCGATGTGGCTATGCCGGAGTAATCGTTTCAAAAAGTAAATGCTGACGGCTGTTTAGCCGCAGGTTTGATTGAAAACATGAGGGGGAAATGACAATCTGTGCATTTCCCCTCTATGTTTTAAAACGGCAGAAATTAGGTGTTTGTGTGAGTACCTTGACAGCAATGCTCATCTTTATCGCTTTTCTGGCCTGCGTGGCCTTTCAAGCGGTCAAGAATTTTCAATTGCGGAATTTAAACGTCAGTCTGCGCAAAAAAGATTATGATATGGTGGAGCGTCTGGCAGGCATGGCAACTTCCCGGCGCTTTTTGGGGGACTATACCTGCGACTTATATCAACTGCGTGCGCGCTATTTGAAAAAAGAAGCGGCACCGTTTGAGGAAATGTTGCAGCACATGGTCGCCGCACCCTATAAAAATTTGGCAGACAAAAAAAGCTTTTTGGAGCAGTATTACCACTCGTTTCTCATTCAGGGTAAGCGCACTTATGCCGAGTGGCTGCTCGACGGCATTCGCCAAAATCAGGATGCCGTATACATCAAATACAGTGAACAGGCACTTGCCGTCATGCTCGACCACCGAACCGATTTGATTGATGAAATGATTGACGAAATCAACGGCAAGCAGTATTATGGTTTTGCCCTTGGCGTGATTCTTTTCATGATTGCCAAGCAGTATGAGGCTTTGGGAAATGGTGAAAAGGCGGCTCTGTACTATCAGAATGCACAGGTGTGCTTTCATCCGCAGGCAGTGTATGTGCCGCTCCTTCAGAGTAAACTCAAACAGATGGAGGACGCGGGACTACTGAATAAAGAAGCTCATGCTTGAACAGAGCAGGGCATAAAATGAAAGATTGGAGAAAAAGAAAATGATTGGATTATTGGTTACAGGACATGCAAACTTTGCCTCTGGCATCACCAGCTCGGTTAACCTCATTGCAGGCGAGCAGGAAGCATATCGTTATGTTGATTTCCTTCCGACATACAGCTTGGAAGACCTGTCCCGCGAACTGGGCAAGGCAATGGATGAACTCAAGGACTGCGAAAGCATTCTGGTCTTTGCCGACCTCGTAGGCGGTACCCCGTTCCGCACAGCGGTTGAAGTGGGCTATCCCCGCGGCAATGTCACGGTTATCGGCGGCAGCAACCTGCCCATGCTGCTGGAAGTAGCAATGGCGCGCAAGTTTGAGGAAGATGTGGAAGAACTGACCAAGACCGCACTGGAAACCGGCAAAGAGCAGGTTCTCAAGTATGAGTTCGAGGCCGTAGAGCAGGAAATTTCCGACGACGGAATCTAAAAAGACGCTTCATACACAAATCGGTGGTGGGCAGTCATGCCCACCACATAAAAAAGGAGAAACAATGATGAAGACTGTATTTGGAATTGGCGAAGACAAGATGAAGGAAACCTCGTCGGTGTTTACACTGTCCGAGATTTATCAGCAGCCGGCAACTTGGGAAAAGACCTGCCGCCAGATTGCAGAACACAAGGATGAACTGAAAAAGTTCATTGACCAGGTTATCACCTGCGATGATTTTGATGTTGTTCTGACCGGTGCAGGCACCAGTGAGTTTGTCGGAAACGCACTGTTCCCCCATCTGACCCGCCTGCTCAATCATAAAGTAAAGTCTTACGGTACGACCGATATCGTGGCAACCCCCGAAGCATATCTGTCGCGCACCAAGCCCACTTTGCTTATCAGCTTCGGCCGTTCGGGCAACTCGCCGGAGTCGGTCGGCGCGATTGATGCAGCAGAGGCTGTTTGCGACCATGTATACCATCTGTTCGTAACCTGCAACAAGGATGGCGCACTGTCCAAGCGTGCAGCAACCACCGATAACTGCTACGCTATCAATCTGACCGACGAGACACATGACCAGAGCTTTGCCATGACCTCCAGCTTCTCGAACATGTATCTGGCAACCTATCTGTGCTTCCATCTGGACGAGCTGGACGCTGTGACCGCACAGGTCAAGGCCATCATGGAGGCTGGTCAGAACTTCCTGGACAAGCAGTATGATGCTGTACAGAAGATTGTCAACGAATACGACTTTAATCGCATTGTTTATCTGGGCAGCAACACCCTCAAGGGCACTTCTCAGGAATCCGCCCTCAAGATGCTGGAGCTGAGCGCAGGCCGCGTGGTTACCATGTATGACACTCCGCTGGGCTTCCGTCATGGCCCCAAGTCCATCATCAACGACGATACCATTACCGTGGTTTATCTGAGCGATGACGCTTATACCAGACAGTATGAAGTTGACCTGATTAAGGAAATGAGCGGACAGCGCAAGGGCAATAAGATTGTTGCAGTTATGTCCAAGGCAGATGACGCAGTATCGGCGCTGGTTGACTATACGATTGTATATGGTCTGGACGGCAACTTTGAAAACGTGCTGCTCGGTCTGGATTACATCCTGTTCGCACAGACACTGGCCGTGCTCAAGTCGCTGGCACTGGGCATCACGCCGGACAATCCGTGCCCGACTGGTGAAGTCAATCGCGTGGTAAAGGGTGTTACCCTGTATCCGTATACCCGCGCATAAGAGCAAAAGAAAAAATCTGGTCTGCCCGATAGGTTGGGCAGACCAGATTGGGTGACTGGGTGCAGCCGGTGAGCGTCCGCTCAAAGGTTGCACCAAGTTGCATATTCTCAGCAAAAGGAGCAAAGAAAGCATGAATTGGGAAGTTATCCTGTGGGCTTGCGGTACGGTTGGTGTACTGTTTGTTGTCTGTGCACTGATTGTGTGGATTTTGTCCGCGCGCAACATGAAGCACAGCCGGGAAGCAATGGCAGCATTGCAGCAGGGCATTAAAATCGGGGCAAAAGTGCTGTTTGCCGGAGGGATTTACGGAAAAATCGTCAAAATCAAGGACGACTTGATTGATGTAGAAGTCAGCAAGGGCACCGTTATTCAGATTTCGCGTTATAGTATTCAGTCTGTGTTGGAATAAATGTTTCAGATTTTTTCATCTCACAAACCTGCTTGGCGTATTCGCTGGGCGAGATGTTAAAATATTTTTTAAATAATCTTGAAAAATAATGAATGGAACTGAATCCGAGCAGATAGGCGATTTCGCTGATGGTGTGCCGATTTTCCTGAATCAGCTCTTTGCTTTTTTGCAGTTTGATGTTGATAAGGTAATTTTTTGGAGAGGTGTGCAGATGCGCCCGGAACAGCGTTTGCAGCGACGAGCGCGAGACAAAAAACTTGTGGCAGATTTCTTCCACGGTCATCGGTTCGGCCACTTTCTTATTCATGTAGGATAAGATTTGTTGGAGCAGGTCATTTTGAAAGGTTTGCTGGGTGCTGGGCGCATGATGCAGATGTAATTTGGAGTCATTGAGCTGTATTAAGTGGATGATGATTTCTTGCAGATAACACAGCATCAACGTTTGCGTGTAATAGGAATTGCACGAACCTTGCACCATCAGCTTTTCCAGCGCGCTTTGCAGCACTTCGGTGCAGCAGAAGATTTGTCCAAGAAAGTACATTTGCTCGGCGTTTCCCATATCAAACAGAACGGTCAAGTACCGGCAGGCATCTTCGCTGATGAGCTGGCGCGGGTAAGGCTGATGGGGGCCGCATATCATGAGTTCCTGCGGCGCAAGTAGATAGTTGGTGCCGCCAAGATTCACGGTCAAAGTTCCATCAATCACATAGAACAGTTCATAGTAATCATGTACCGTGCTGTGAAAATGATAATGGGTCACTTGTGTGACGTAGCAGTCAAAAATCTCCAGCACGTTGAACGGAGAGAAAAACGGCTGATACAGATAGGGAACCGAAAGTTTGGCGATTGTGGGCTGAATATTGGGCGCAATCAGGTTATAAACAATTTCGTCGGAATGGACGATAAGGTTAAAATAAGTATTGGGATTTAGTTTCACATAATGGTGAATGGGAAAGGTTTTCAGTTCTTCTAGGTGTGTGGAAGTGCCCACCAGAATGGATGCAACCCCTTGGGTCAGTTCGATATGAATCTCACGGGGAAAAAGAAACAACTGGTCAACCGATTTGGTATGTACCATTTGATGGCGAGAGACAATGCTGTTTGGCTCAGCGCTCATAGACTGGTCATAGAACGAGCCGAAAACCCGAAAATTATTGCCGGATATCTTGTGAATCATATCAAAATCTCCCTGTGTCGTCTGTGTGCATGTTTTTTCGATGCATAAACTTGGTTTATATTGTACTGTATTGGCAGATAAAATGCAAGTAAAAACATCATGTGCAAGAGCTGAACCAAAAATAAAACGGCTCAAGTGCAAAAGAAATGTAAAAGCAATTTTAGGAGGTCAACCAAAATGATTCTTCAAAGTAAAAAAGTATGGATGGCAGACCGTTTTGTTCCAGCGCAGATTGAGACAGAGGACGGTAAAATCTCCAATATTTACCCCTACGGAACCAAAAAAGCCGATGAAGATTACGGCGAAAACTGGATTTTGCCCGGCTTTATTGATGTGCACTGTCATGGCGCATTCGGCTTTGATACAAACGACGCTGAGCCGGAAGGCCTGCGCAACTGGCTGCGCAACATTGTAAAGGAAGGCGTTACCAGCCTGCTGCCCACCACCATCACCCAAAGTGAAACCGTTTTGACCAACGCGCTCAACAATGTGGCACAGGTTGTCGAAGAAGGTTACACCGGTGCCGAAGTATTGGGCGTACACTTTGAAGGCCCGTTCCTGGATATGGTATACAAGGGTGCACAGCCTGAACAGTTTATTGCAAAGCCGTCGGTCGAGCAGTTCAAGAAGTATCAGGAAGCGGCAAACGGCCTGATTAAGTATATCACAATGGCAACCGAAACCGATGAAGATTTTGAGCTGACACGCTACTGCGCAGAACATGGTGTTGTAGTGAGCATCGGTCACTCGGCTGCAACCTTTGAACAGGCAGTCATGGCTTGCGCATACGGTGCGCGCTCGATGACCCATGTTTACAACGGCATGTCGCCGTTTAATCACCGCCAAAATGGTTTGGTAGGTGCTGCTTACAACATCAAGAGCATGTATGGCGAAATCATCTGCGACGGCAACCACTCTACACCGGCTGCACTTCATCAGTTCTTTGAGCAGAAAGGCCCGCATTACGGCATGATGGTCACCGATGCACTGATGGCGAAGGGTTCGCCAGTCGGCTCCAAGTTCCTGTTTGGCGGCAATGAAATTGAGATTTACCCGGACGGTAGTGCGCACTTGACTTCTACCAAGGGTCTGGCTGGCTCGACGCTATGCGTCAACAAGGGTCTGCGCCTGCTGATTGAGGAAGCAATGGTGCCGATTGAAACCGCAATCAATTCCTGCACCAAGAATCCGGCAGAATGTCTGCGCGTTGCCGACCGCAAGGGCGCTATCAAGGTGGGTCTGGATGCCGATTTGGTTGTACTCAATCGGGATTATGAAGTTTTGCAGACCTATTGCGCAGGAAAAAGCATGTTGGATGGGGAATAATGAGCAGAAGCAGAAAAAAAACACCGCATGAAACCATTCGCTTGTCGGGACGCAACATCTATACCGACAAGCGAAAGCGAACCATTTATTATGACTGGCTGACCAAGCAGGGCTATCTGGTTCAAAAACAGCATGAAAACCGCATGTTATTCTTTAAAAATCGCTTTGTTGTGATTTTGTTTGCGGCCATTCTGTGCGCAGGCACATTTTTGACCTGGATGCAGGCAATCTTAGCTGGCGTTATCACATTGGTGCTGGTCGAGGTCTACTTCCGTCTATCTTACCTGAAAAAGATGGAAGTGGTACAGGATGTGGACTTCGAGCGCCGTGTATCGGCACTGAAATACATTATCGACACCAAAAGCCGCGGAAAGGTGATGGCACTTGCGGGTTTGTATCTGGCGTTTTCGGTGCTGATTGTGCTCAACGCCTATCTGGAACAGTATTCACTCGGCATCAATGTCTTGAGCGTCGCGCTCGGAATTTTGGGGCTGTACTGCTGCATCCTGCATTTGGTTGCGCTATCCAAAATGAAGTGAAAAATAGAAAAAACCATCGTAACACACGATGGTTTTTTCTTAAAAGCTGCGTTTACGCCTGACCAGCCGAGCCACAAAGGGCAATCTTTTCCTTGACCAGTGCAACAACGTTGGCACGTCCAACCTTGCTGTACTTCTTGGGGTCGAATACCTTGGGGTCATCGGCAAGATATTGCTTGACACCGTCGCTGAACGCGATACGCAGTTCGGTTGCAAAGTTGACCTTGCAGATACCGCGGCGAATGGATTCGCGTACCGCTTCGTCGGGCACACCAGATGCACCGTGCAGTACCAGCGGAATGGAAACCAGCTTGCGGATGGCGCTCAGGCGCTCAAAGTCCAGCTTGGGCGTGCCCGAATACAGACCGTGTGCGGTGCCAATGGCGACGGCCAGCGAGTTGACGCCGGTGCGCTCGACAAACTCTTTTGCCTGCTGCGGGTCGGTGAACGGGTTGGCGTCGCCGCCGTCGAGGTCGTCTTCCTTGCCGCCAACCTTGCCCAGCTCGGCTTCTACGCTGATGCCGGAGGGTGCACACGCATCGGTTACGCGGCGGGTCAGCGCAATGTTATCTTCAAACGGGTCGTGGGAACCGTCAATCATAATCGAAGTGTAGCCGGTGCGCAGCGCCTGCATTGCAAGTGCGAAGCTGTCGCCGTGGTCTAAGTGCATCGCAACCGGAACGGTTGCGCGTGCGGCTGCAACCTGTGCCATCGCAAGGTAATAATCCAGACCGGCATATTTGACCGTAGACGGGGTGGTTTGCAGGATGACCGGTGAACGGCTTTCTTCGGCAGCTTGTACGACCGCCATGACCATTTCCATGTTCTCAACGTTGAAAGCGCCGACTGCATAGTGTCCAGCCTGTGCGCGTTCCAGCATTTCTTGTGTTGTAACCAGTGGCATAATGTAGAACCTCTTTTCTGTAAATTTGAAAAGACACAAGGTGATTTTCAACATCAATAGTATAACATAAATTATTTGGGCTGTCTGCGCTTTTGCAGCAGTCTGAATGCAAAAAATCCGAACACACGAGACTGCGGTTTTGTGTGGGGATAAAAATAGGAAGGAGAGGTTATGATGAATCATAATCCGCTGAAAAAAATCGTAGAACTGCAAAAGCAGGGTAAGAACGTCGGCATTTATTCGGTGTGCAGCGCCAATGGCTATGTCATTGAAGCTGCATTGCTGCGCGGTAAGAGCGACGGCTCCTGCGTTCTGATTGAGAGTACAGCTAACCAGTGCGACCAGAATGGCGGTTATACCGGCATGAAGCCGCTGGATTTCAAGAATTTTGTACTGGACATCGCGAAGAAGGTTGGATTTGACCCCAAGCGCCTGTTCTTGGGCGGCGACCACCTGGGCCCCTTGACTTTCGCCAGCATGAACGAAGAACAGGCAATGGAGAATGCGGAAGAGCTCATCCGTCACTATGTTGGCGCGGGCTTTACCAAAATTCACATTGACACCAGCATGAAAGTGGCAGATGACGACCCGAATGTACGCCTGAGCGACGAAATCATCGCAAAGCGCGGTGCGCGTCTGGCGCGTGTGGCTGAGGAAACCTATCACAAACTGCTCGAAAGCGACCCGGATGCGATTGCACCGGTTTATATCGTGGGCAGTGAAGTGCCGATTCCGGGCGGCGCAGTCGGCGCGGTTGACCAAGGCGTGCAGGTGACCAAGGTAGAGGATTTTAAAAACACGGTTGCAACCTTTGAAAAGGCTTTCAAAGAACAGGGCTTGGACGAGGCTTGGAACAATGTTATCGGTGTTGTCGTACAGCCGGGCGTAGAAGAAAAGGACAGCGGCTGCACCGAGTATGACCGTGAAAAGGCAAAAGAACTGATGGCTTCCATCCGCGAATTCCCCAATCTGGTATTCGAGGGTCACTCGACCGACTATCAGACCAAAATCAAGCTGCGTGAACTGGTAGAAGATGGCGTGGGCATCCTCAAGGTTGGCCCGGCATTGACCTTTGCAATGCGTGAGGGAATGTTTGCATTGGAGCACATCGAAACCGAACTGCTCTACGGCACAGACCGCACCCCCAGCGGCTTCCAGCAGGCATTAGAGGAAGAAATGCTCAAGGAGGGCAAGCACTGGCGCAAGCACTATCAGGGAACCGAACTCGAACTGCGCCTGAAGCGCAAATATTCGTTCTCCGACCGCTGCCGCTATTACATGCCGACTCCGGCAGTCGAAGCAGCCAAGGAGCGCTTGATTTCCAATCTGCGTGAAGTGGGAATCCCGCTCAACCTGCTCAGCCAGTTCATGCCCATTCAGTACACCAAGGTACGCGAGGGACTGTTGGAGAATGACCCAGTTGCACTGGTAGAAGACCGCATCATCAACACGATTGATGAATATCTGTACGCAACCCATCAGAAAGAACTGCTTTGATTTAAAAATCGCATATAAACACATATAAACAAAATAAAAAGGCTGGAAAACATGGTTTTCCAGCCTTTTTCTGTCGATTTATTGCAACTTAATTTGCAATTCCCTGCCACAGCATTGCATCGCAGACCTTCTCGAAACCGGCAATATTTGCACCGGCAACCAGATTGCCTTCCATGCCGTAACGAGCGGCAGCATCCTTACAGGACTTGTAGATATTCACCATAATGTCATGCAGCTTGGCATCGACTTCGTCGAATGTCCAAGACAGACGCTGGCTGTTCTGGCTCATTTCCAAACCGGAAGTTGCAACGCCGCCTGCATTTGCAGCCTTTGCCGGGCCGAACTTTACACCAGCAGCTTGGAATGCCTCAACTGCTTCGGGGGTAGAAGGCATGTTTGCACCTTCGGCAACGGCCTTGACACCGTTTGCAATCAGGGTCTTTGCCTCGTCGCCGTTCAGCTCGTTCTGGGTTGCGCAGGGCAGTGCGATATCGCAGGCAACCGACCAGATGCCGCGGCAGCCCTCGACATACTTAGCCGACGGCACATAATCCAGATAGGTCTTAATGCGTGCGCGCTTTACTTCCTTGATTTCCTGCATGACCTTGTAGTCAATGCCGTTTTCGTCCACGATATAGCCGTTGGAGTCGCTCATAGCAATGACCTTGCCGCCCAGCTGGGTGGCCTTCTGGTTGGCGTAGATGGCCACGTTGCCGCTGCCGGAGATGACCACGCTCTGGCCCTTGAAGCTCTTGCCGTTGGCGCGGAGCATCTCGTCGGTGAAGTAGCACAGGCCGTAGCCGGTGGCCTCGGTCCGGGCCAGGGAGCCGCCGTAGGACAGACCCTTGCCGGTCAGCACGCCGGTGAACTCATTGCGCAGGCGCTTGTACTGGCCGAACATATAGCCGATTTCGCGTGCGCCGGTGCCAATATCGCCAGCCGGTACGTCGGTATCCGGGCCGATATGGCGCTGAAGCTCGGTCATAAAGGACTGGCAGAAGCGCATAATTTCGTTGTCACTCTTGCCCTTGGGGTCGAAATCGGAGCCGCCCTTGCCGCCGCCCATAGGCAGACCGGTCAGGCTGTTTTTGAAAATCTGCTCAAAGCCCAGGAACTTAATGATGGACTGGTTGACCGAGGGATGTAGACGCAGACCGCCCTTGTAGGGGCCAATAGCGGAGTTAAACTGGATGCGCCAGCCGCGGTTGACCTGTACCTTGCCGGCATCGTCCACCCACGAAACGCGGAAATTCACGATGCGCTCAGGCTCTACGATGCGTTCGATGATGCCGTTCTTTTCAATCTCCGGACGTGCAGCGACAACCGGTTCGAGGGACTCAAAGACCTCGCGAACGGCCTGCAAAAATTCGGGTTCATGCGCATTGCGTGCGGCCAGACCTTCATAGACACGGTTGAGATATTCGCTCTTGAACATAATTTCGACCTCCATAAATTGGTGTTTCCGATGCAGGGGACTGCATCGAGCAGGTTTACTTTTTGCTGCCTTTATTTTATCACGCACGATGGACAGAATCAATTTCTTTTACATGATAAACCGTGAAAGAAATGAAAAAATCATCGGGCTGAGCGCCGCCGCAATCGGGCAAATTGCATAAAAAAGTTTGTTTTTGCATGGAATCCATCATTTTTATCAGATGACCAACACAAAAATGCAGGAAATCTTGAATGACGTTGCATATGCGGATATACTTTGGAGGTTTTGAGAGAAGGGCAATCTTTATACATGAAAAAAGAGAGCCGTGTACAGGCTCTCATGTAAGGGTTATGGATTGGAGGATTGCGCGCGCTGGTCAATGACATGTTGGCACAAGCGCTGCATATAGGTAGCGGCGGCCGAAAGCGCCAAACAAAAAGTCAATACTTGGTTTGGGTCGGTCAAATCAATAGATTCATAATCCGCCAGTTCACTGGGAATCATTTCGCGTAAGCGGTCTTTCATGTCAAGAAACCGGTTGAAGCAGGATTCAAAATCGACATCGGTGCGGCCGACCAGTGCTTTGACATCGGACAGCGACAGCACCTGTTTGAGCTGATAAATACAAAGCATTTGTATGATGTGCTGTCTGGTATATTTTTTGCCCTTGACCGGTAAGAGCAGTTTTTCTTTGGAATAATTGTTAATCATGGTTTTGGTCAGCAGTTTATCCTGTGGATGGCGCTTGTTTTGCGCCAATCCTTCATTAAACAGGGTCAAAACCTGGTCCATATAAAGGTCGAGCGCGGGCACTTGGTCGGGTGAAATGTCTCGGTCGTGCATCACCGCGTCGATGAGTTCGGGCAGCGTATCCATGAACGTCCCCCTTTCTGTGATGTTTTCATTGTAACCCAGCCGACAAAAAGTTGCAAGAGGGTCGTTGCAATTCTGATGAAATATGGTATTATAAGAGATAGAATATAGTTTTTAAAACGATGTACTGTGGAATCCTTTGGAGGGAATGCTATGTCTGGTATTTTTCAGAGAGCACGCGAACCGTTTTCCAGTTACTCCCACTTTATGGGAGCGGTTGGTGCAGCGGTTGGTCTGGTGATTATGTTGGCGCGCGCAGTCAGTCAACGGGCTGCGCCTGCAACCGGCATATCGGTTGCACTATTTTGCCTTTCACTCATCGCGCTGTACAGCGCAAGCGCGGTCTATCATTATTCCATGCGCGGAGAACAGGTTGTTCGCCTGCTCAAAAAGCTCGACCATAGTATGATTTATGTGCTTATCGCGGGCAGTTATACGCCGGTCGTGCTGCGCTATATGAAAATGCCCGACGCATGGATATTTCTTGCGGTCATTTGGGGTATTGCGGTGGTTGGCATCGCAATCAAGCTCTTGTGGCTGGACGCGCCGCGTTTGCCGGGCACGATTTTGTATTTGGCGATGGGCTGGGCGGTCGTGTTTCGGTTTGATGTGGTGTTAGCCATGCCAGCACCTGCGATTACGCTTTTAGCAATTGGAGGAATTTCGTACACGATTGGCGGGATTATTTATATTTTGAAACGCCCTAATCTGTCTCATATTGTGGGATTTCATGAACTGTTTCATCTGTTTGTGCTGGCTGGAAGCGTGGCACATTATTTGATGGTGTTTTTATATGTTTTGTGAGCGTAAGCGACTGCCCTGCCATAGATTTGGCAGGGCAGTTCTTTTGACGCATTGGCGGTCAGGATTTGCGGTATAGATGGATTTGAAAATCAATGGGAGTGGTCAGGCTGGCGCAGTTTAACAGCCGGTCGGCGGCTTGCTTGGGCGTTTTCCAAGCGTATGGTGTCATTTGATAGAGTGCGGCAATATCCTGTGCATCGGTTAGGGTGATGGTGTCTTGCACACAAATTTCCCGCTCGAACGTAAAGCCCGAAAGGGTGCGGATTTCGGTGGGGTTTTCATAAGGCTGCGCATATAAAATTTGCTTCATGCCCCATAGATGGCGCGCGCCCGGTGTGACGGTCAACAACCTGCCACCCGGTCGCAAGATGCGTGCAAACTCCTCGGCGCACATAGGGGCGAACAAGTGTACAACCAAATCGACCGACTGTGCGGCAAGGGGTAAGTCAAACAGGCTGGCAATGGCGAGTGCGGCGCGGGGGCAGGTGCGTCCAGCGTGCCGCAAAGCATAGCGGGACAGGTCAATACCGGCAAATTGAGCGTGGGGGAGGGCTTCCAGCATGGCTTTGGTATACCAGCCTTCGCCACAGCCTGCATCTAATACGGTGTCAGGGTTCAGGTCATGTACCAGCGCGGCAACCTGACGGCGCAACGGCTCATACCAGCCACCCTCTAAAAATCGGGTGCGCGCCTGACACATGGCGGCGCTGTCGCCGGGGTCGGCACTGCCGCGCCGGTGTTGGCGTAAGAGATGAATGTAGCCGCCGCGTGCGGCGCGGTCATAGGTGTGACCGCTTGGGCACTGTGCCGTTTTTTCCAGAAAAGTAAGAGGCTTGCCGCAGACCGGGCAGCACAGTAAACTTGGTTTCATGGGGTGAGCTTCCTTTCCAGTAACAGATTGAGCAATTGGGCGCCGGGCAAGACCGGACAGGCGGCAACATGCGATTCGTCATAACAATAATTTGTCTGCGCTGTGCAGCGACTGTCATAGAGCAGCCAGGGAACCGGGTCAGCCGTGTGGCGGCGCAGGCTCAGCGGGGTGGGATGGTCGGACAGGACAAGCAAACGATAATCGGTTTTGCTCTCATCCAGCCAACCGGTGAGCGGTGCAAGCAAACGTTGGTCAAAATATTCAATGGAAGCGACTTTATGTGGTAGGTTTCCACTGTGTCCGGCCTCGTCGGGTGCTTCGACGTGCAGTAGGACAAAATCTAAACCGCCGCGCGTTAGCGCATCAAATGCGGCAAAGGCTTTGCCTTCCCAGTTGGTGGATAAGGAGCCATTTGCACCCGGTACTTCCAGCCAATGCAGCCCAGTGGCGCGTGCAATGCCCTGTATGAGTGCGACACCGCCGACAGCACCGCCGGATAGACCGGTCAGGGTGGTAAAATTGGGTAGATTGGGCAAACGACCGCCGCCCCAGAACCAAACACCGTTGACCGGTGGCAAGCCTTGTGCCCGCCGCGCTTGGTTGACCGGGTGAGCGGTCAGGATATCGCGAGCAGCAAAGAACAGTCGTTGTAAGTCGGCATCGTTGGGCAGGTGCTGACGCAGCGAAGTGCCTAGGAGGATATCAGGTGCTGTGCCGCCCGGATGGTCAAAGCCGCGCCGCACGAGCAATGCGCGGTAGGTGCGCCCCGCGTGGAAGGTGTGTCGAGCATCGCCCAGTTCTTGTTGCAAGGTCAGCAAGAGTGCGTCGGATTCGACTTGGGTCACGCCACTTCCATCATGGGCAATCAGCCGGTCACCGTCCAGCGAGACCAGATTGCAGCGCAGGGCAGAAGTGTCCGCATCCAGCGGTATGCCGAGGGCGTGCGCTTCGAGCGCCGCGCGTCCACCGTGACAGGCGGACGCAGGTGCACCGAGCAGCGTCAAAAGGGCGGTCTGACTGCCTGCCGGACAGCCCACAGGGATGAAATTAGCGCGCCCAACCTGGCCGTGTGCAGCTAGCCGGTTGAGACAAGGGGTATGTGCGTATTGAAGCGGAGTCTGGCCGCACAAAATGGACTGGTCGGCGCAGCCGTCCGCGATGGCAATGAGATATTTCAAAAAAGTCACCTGCTTTTCTTATGAGGAAGTAAATCGTTTTGCAATGGGACAAAAGTACAAAAATGGAACATACAGACCGAGGTTACATACTTGACATTCGCATGTAGAAAGATTATGATAGGCGTATTAAGATAAAAAAATGTTGTTCGGCTGGTTCCACACGCCTGTTCTATGGCGGGAACTTTCTTTTTATCCTAGCCGAACGTAGGAGAGTTGGACATGTTGGAGAAAATCAAACGCTTTCGCCCCTCGTCCCTGACATCAACCCAGATAATTCTGCTTGGATATGCGGCCATTATTTTAACAGGCGCGTTTCTGCTGGCAACACCGCTTGCTTCGCAGGCGCGTGTGTGGACGAATTTTCCCGATGCCCTCTTTACCGCGACCTCAGCTACTTGCGTGACTGGGTTGATTGTTGTGCCGACAGCCGGATATTGGTCGTTGTTTGGTCAGCTGATTATTTTGGCACTCATTCAAATTGGCGGTATGGGATTTCTGACGATGGCGGTCATGATTTTTGTTGTGGCGGGTCGTCGCATTGGCCTAAGACAGCGATTCACCATGCAGGAATCCATTGGCGCACCTGCACTCGGCGGAATTGTCCGGTTGACGCGGTTTATTTTCCGTGGCGTGCTGCTGTTTGAAACGTTGGGTGCATTGCTGCTCGCGATTCGCTTTGTTCCCATGTTAGGACTGGCGCGAGGGTTATATTATGCAATCTTCCATTCGGTTTCGGCTTTTTGCAACGCTGGATTTGACCTGATGAGCGTGGTTGGCGGACAGGGTTCGATTACTTATTTTGTGAATGACCCGTTGGTGAACTTCACGATTATGATGCTGATTATCATTGGCGGACTGGGCTTTTTCGTTTGGGAGGACTTATACCTGCATCATGGTCGGATCAACCGTTGTCGGTTGCACACCAAGATTGTAATATTGGCTTCGGTTTCGCTGTTGGTTGTGCCATCCCTGATGATTTTCTTCTTTGACCGTAATGTTGCAGCGTTCGAGGAACTGTCCACCCCAAGCCGTTTGATGGCAGCCTTTTTCCAGTCCACTTCGGCGCGTACGGCTGGATTTAATACCATTGACCTGATGCACATGACCCACCCAAGCAAGATGACTATGATTATGCTTATGCTAATCGGTGGTTCTTCCGGTTCGACGGCGGGCGGCATGAAAACCACGACGGTTGCTACACTGTTTTTGTGTATCCGCTCCACCGTGACCCGTGAAAACGAACTGCGTGCATTTGGTCGGCGGTTGGATGATAGCTGCCTGCGCAATGCTGTCACCATCTTTTTTAGCTATATTTGCCTGTTTATGGGTGGTGCCTTTTTGCTGACACAGTTTGACAATGTGCCACTTATTAGCGCCATGTTTGAAACCTCGTCGGCAGTCGCAACGGTTGGACTTTCACTCGGTATTACGCCCGACTTGAGTTTGCCTTCTCAGTTGGTCTTGATTTTCCTGATGTTCTTTGGCCGTGTTGGTTGTCTGACGATGGTATATGCTTTTGCCGAAACACATCATACAAATGCGGGCTTGTCCCGTCTGCCGTTGGAAAAAATCGCCATCGGATAAATTAAAAAATGTTTGCAAGCGGCTGCGCGAGCAGCCGCTTTTTTATATCATTTCGGGCGTGATGACCGTTGTGGATACATACTTGACCGAAGTGCGCGGCTGTCGGTCGTGCATCAGAAAGTCGTAAAGCATCATAATGGCTTCATAGACCTGTGCCGAAAACTCCTGTTCCAGCACGAAATCCAAACGGCCGGTACGCAGCATTTTGCGGTTGAATGGGGTCAGGTCGTTTGCGATGACATGGATGGGATGGCGGGCACGCGCCTGTGAAAGACCATCTATACAGCCGAGTACACTTTCAGTGCTCATGTAAATGCCGGACAGTTCAGGATGATTGCGCACATGACGGTTGACCGTATCACAGGTCAGGTCATACCGCTCATAACATTCGATGATTTCAAAGCGGTCGGGGGAATAGCCCAGTTCGTGCAGGCGGCTGCAAAAACCGTCCACGCGGCGACGATGAAATTCCATATTGCCGGTGATGATGAGCAGTTTTCCCTGTCCGTTGATGGCAAGGTGCATCAGCCCGGCTGCAATGCGCCCACACTGAATCTGGTTTTGCCCGACGAAACACAGGCGGGAAGATTGCGGGATATCGGAATTGTAGGTTGTGACTGCGACACCGCTTTGGGTAATGCGTGCGACTTCGGCCTGCAAAACCAGATTATCGGGCGCATTAAGAACCAAACCGCGTACATTTTGTGCCAGCAGCGATTCACAGCATTTGATGTACTCTTCATTGGAGCGGCTGCGTAGTTCTTCGACGACAAGGCGGATTTCATGTGTACCCAATAGGCGGGCGGCTTGGCTGATACCGCGTCGGGTCTGTTCGGTGAAGTAAGAAACCTCCCACTGAGGGACGACGACACCGATGCGAATGGCGGTTGTGTCGCTGTCTGCGGGAATCGTGCGGTAGCCCAGCTCCCGCGCAATGCGCTGCACGCGGGCGCGCACGACCGGATTGACATGGGCGCGATTGTTGATAACACGGTCAACCGTGCCGCGTGAGACACCGGCTGCCGCCGCGATAGAACGAATGGTAGGCTTATTGGAACTCATAACAGCAGACCTCAAAATAATCGGAGATTCAAAACAGAATGGGCGTGGACGTTTTTTGTTTTCAGTATAGCATAAAAACCGCTTTGTCACAAGGCACAGAAAAAAGACCGTCCGGCAAGGGGTTCTGTTGTCGCTTCGGACAAAAGAAACGGGGTGGAACGGGCAAGTTTCACGAAGATGCGAACAGCCGTTGACAACGTTTTTTTTGTGCGTTAAAATAGACACAAAGAGGGTTAAAACGCGGTTTGAAACCGATAAATGTACATTGTTTATGGTAAGTTTGTGATACGGGAGGTACACAGAAAATGAAAAAAATCAAGGTTGGTATCGCTGGACTGGGACGTCTGGGCAAGGTACATGCAAACAACATTGCCTATAAAATTCCAAATGCCGAATTGACGGCGGCTTGCTCCATCGTTCCGGCTGAATTGGAGTATGCAAAGGCAAATCTGGGTGTGACCGATGTTTACACCGACTTCCGCGAGATGCTCCAAAAGGCTGACATTGATGCAATAGCCATTGTCACCACTTCTTCCGAACACTGCTGGCAGATTGAGGCCGCACTCGATGCCGGTAAGCATGTCTTTTCGGATAAGCCGCTGGGCGTGGATGTGGAGCAGTGCAAGATTGCAGAAAAGGCAGTTGAGCGCCATCCCGACCTGACTTTTATGCTGGGCTTTATGCGCCGCTATGACAAGTCTTACGCTTATGCCAAGAAAAAGATTGAGGAAGGCGCTATCGGTACGCCTTACATGGTAAAGGCAACCGGCATTGACCCGGAAGCACATGTAGATGGTGCAATTAAGTTTGCAGCCACTTCGGGCGGCATTTTCCTTGACATGGCAATCCATGATATTGACCTGATGCGCTGGTTCTTGGGCTGCGAGGCAACCGAAGTCTATGCACAGGGCTGCACCTTCAAACATCCGGAATTCCAGAAGGTAGGCGATGATGAAACCGCTGTCGCTTGCTATAAGTTCGAGAATGGTGCACTGGGTTTTGTACATGTTGGACGTACTGCACCGCATGGCTACCATGTAGAAACCGAAATCATCGGCACCGAAGGTAGCATCCGCATTTCGGCTGTGCCCGAAAAGAATCAGGCCATGATTTATAACGCAAACGGTGCAGTGACCGAATGTGTTGGTTCGTTCCCGGAGCGCTTTGACGAGGCGTATCTGCTTGAGATGCAGGAGTTTATTGACTGCGTATGCGAGGGCAAGCAGCCGGGCGTCAATGTGTACGACGGCACCAAGTCCACCGCAATCGGTTATGCAACGACCGAAGCGTGGAAAACCGGAAAAATCGTTAAGATTGGCTAATCGAATCCCTATTGCTTGCGCTGTGCGCGCAAGTTGTATTCTATAATCTCTCTTCTGAAAAAGCCGGCTGGAAGTTCCAGCCGGCTTTGCATTTGTGGGCGAAATATGGTATGCTGAATGCAATATCAATCGCAAAACAGGAGGATGTGCGATGGAATACAAGAGCATCGAGCGGGAAGTGCTTGCGGCGTTTTCGTTTTTGTGTCAGACCCCGCACCCACCCAAAGCCGAAACCGTTTTGGCTGACCGCTTGGCAGAGCGCTTGTGCGCAAAAGGGTTCAGACCGTGGCAGGATGCGCGAGGCAATTTGGTTTGTGACCTGCCCGCTTCGACCGGTCTGGAACAGCGCCCGTTGACGGCGATACAGGCGCATTTAGACATGGTGTGCGCGGTGGGCAGTTCAAGTTATGTGCCCGAACGCGACCCCATTCACCCCATCGAGCGGGATGGATTTTTGTGTACGGCGGGTGAATCTTCTCTGGGCGCGGACTGCGGTGCCGGTGTAGCCGTTATGCTGTGGCTCGCCGACCATCCCGAAATCCAACACCCGCCTTTGCGCTTGTTGTTCACGGTTGAAGAAGAAATTGGGCTGTGTGGTGCGCGTGACCTTGACCCGACTTGTTTGCAAGGGGTATGCTATTTGGTAAACACCGATGGATTCCACTGGGGGCGTATTGTAACCGGTGCAGCGGGCGGTGTGCGGGAGCGCTACACCCGTCCATTGACTTGGGTAGACGCGCCCCAACTGCCCAATGGCCGCGCCTATCGGCTGTCGTGGAGTGGCTTGCGCGGCGGACATTCTGGGTTTGATATTGGGGCACGCCGTGCCAATGCCGTGCTGCTCATGGGCGAATTGCTGCGTGAAATCCGCATGGAATCGCCGTTTGCACTGGCAGATTTTGCGGGCGGCGCGGCATTTAATGCCATTCCTTATCAAAGTACCGCGCAGATTTTGACCATTGCGCCCGCAAAAGACGCGATTGAAGCCATTGGGGCGCGTATCATAGACCGCTGCCGCCAGACTGACCCCGATATCCTGTTGGATATTGAGGAGATTGACCTGCCCGAACGGGTATGGAATGGCGATGTGTCCAGTGGTCTGTTGACCGTGCTGGGCGGGTTCGCTGATGGCGTCTATGCCATGCACCAGACCGACAAACAAGCGGTGTCCGATTCTTCTAATTTGGGGCATGTTTATGTTGCGGATGGGCAGGTGTGTCTGGATGCCATGATTCGCTGCATGGATAGACAGGCCGAGCACGCCTTGATAACCAGTCATCGCGCCGTGTGTGGTATGTGCGGTTTTGCGCGGCAGGTGGTTAGCCAGTATCCGGCTTGGTGTGACCAGAGCGATACCGATTTGACCCGCTGGGCGGCTGACTGTTATCGGGAAGTCACCGGTCAGCCCGGTGAGATAACCGTGCAGCATGTTGGGCTGGAACCGTCGCGATTGTTGGAAAAAAATCCTGATATGTCCTGTATCTGCGTGGGCATGGAACTATACGATTGCCATTCACCACAAGAGCGGTGGAAATTGGATACCATCGCGCCGTTTGTCGATATGTTGACGCGACTGCTTGCCCGTATTGCCAATCATTAACCCTGACCACCGCACCCAATATAAAAGTTTTCGCTCAAGCCTTTTTCAAAAGGCTTGCGGAGTCTTGAGGCAGCGCC
>OERG01000011.1_pt1 | contig 107031 bp, 99 predicted proteins | sample 1539951 | NCBI WGS metagenome assembly OERG01 (sample SAMEA3891870, study PRJEB23780) | metagenome | biome: terrestrial biome; feature: animal house; material: Caecal content | place: Italy | collected 2015-05-05
ATTCTCCTGCAATCCAAGCGATTTTTTTGTTTTGTCTGCCGTGCAGCTTTTTTTCTCTTATCTTGCAAAAAAACACCAGTTGCCGTATAATAGAATCAGTAATTCAAGGGGGTCTATCACATGCTGCAAGTTTTAAAACCCATTTCCAAAATTGCATCCCATGTACAAGCTTCAACTACACTCGCGATTGATTCGATGTTTAAAGACATGAAAGCAAACGGCATTGATGTTGTCGGATTCGGCGCCGGTGAGCCTGATTTTCCCACACCGGAGCACATCAAACAAGCCGGTATTATGGCGATTGAAACCAATAAAACCAAATATACACCCGCTTCTGGTCTGCTTGACCTCAAAAAAGCAGCTTGTTATCGCCTGCGCGAAGATAATAACCTGATTTATCGCCCTGACCAGATTGTAGTCGCTTCGGGTGCAAAACATGCAATTTTTATTGCGCTGATGGTCTTATGTGACCCCGGCGATGAAGTCGTTATTGCTGCACCTTACTGGGTTTCTTACAGCGAGATGGTACAGCAAGCTGGTGCCATTCCAGTTATTGTTGCAGCAGGAGAGGAGCAGCACTTTAAAATCACTGCCGAGCAGCTTGACCAAGCAATCACGCCAAAGACCAAGGCGTTTATGCTCAATTCTCCCTCCAATCCGACCGGCATGGTATATACCAAGGAAGAACTGGAAGCCATTGCAGCGGTATGTATTAAACACAATATTTATGTGATTGCAGACGATATTTACAGCAATCTGGTCTATGATGATTTGGAGTATCATTCTATCGCTTCGTTGAACGAAGAAATCAAGCGCCGCTGCATTGTTATCAATGGCGTGTCCAAATCGTATGCAATGACCGGCTGGCGCATTGGTTATGCGGCTGCCGCGCCCGAAATTGCGCGTGCCATGAGCAACTATGTCAGTCATTCCACTTCGGCACCCAGCACAATCTCTCAATATGCCGCTATCGAAGCACTCAACGGCCCACAGGAAGATATTGAGGAAATGCGCAAGGCTTTTCAAGCGCGTCGTGACCATCTGGTAGAGCGCATGAATCAGATTGAAGGGGTATCCTGCATTAAGCCGCAAGGTGCATTCTATGTTATGATGAACATGGAATCTTTCATCGGCAAGGAAATGTATGGGCAGCTCATTGTAGATGACAATGACTTTGCAAAGCTCTTCCTCGAAAAAGGTCTGGTTGCAACCGTGCCGTGTTCTGCATTCGCTGCGCCCGGCTTCATCCGCTGGAGCTACGCAACCTCTATGCAAGAAATCGATAAGGGCATTGACCGACTGGAAAACTTTATTAAAAACGCCTAAAATCTGATGGTAATGGCATTTTTTCTTGCAGATACTGGGGAAAACTGCTAAAATATAGACGGACGTTTCTCGTCCGTCTTTTTTGTTCTTACGACCTATTTTTGAATGCGAAAGGATGTCTAACTTTGAGCGCTGTTTATGAAAGTCCGTTCTCGGCACGTTATGCTTCCAAGGAAATGTTGTACGTTTTCTCTCCTGACATGAAGTTTTCCACTTGGCGCCGCCTGTGGATTTCGCTTGCCAAGGCTGAAAAAGCTCTGGGCCTGAATATCACACAGGAACAGATTGATGAAATGGAAGCCAACAAGGATAACATTGATTACGAGGTCGCACGCGCACGGGAAAAGGAAGTCCGTCACGATGTCATGAGCCATGTATATGCTTTTGGTAAAGTTGCACCCAAGGCAGCAGGTATCATTCATTTGGGTGCAACCAGCGCTTATGTTGGCGATAACACCGATATCATTCAGTTACGCGAAGGTTTGCTGCTGGTACGCAAAAAGTTAGTTGCTGTGCTGGAAAAACTGTCCGAATTTGCCGATACGCACAAGGCACAGCCCACTCTCGGCTTCACCCATTTCCAGCCTGCACAGCTGACCACCGTTGGTAAACGTGCAACCTTATGGATGAATGAACTGTTAATGGACTTGGATGAAGTCAATTACCGCATTGAAAATTTGCGTATGCTTGGTTCCAAAGGCACAACGGGTACGCAAGCATCCTTTATGGAACTGTTTGACGGCGATGATGACAAAATCAAGCGCATGGAACAGATGATTGCAGATGATTTCGGCTTTTCTGGTGTCGTTCCGGTGTCCGGTCAGACCTATTCGCGCAAGATTGATGCGCAGGTATTGGCAACGCTGTCCGGTATCGCACAATCGGCTGGTAAATTTGCAACCGACTTGCGCCTGCTCCAGCACCTCAAAGAAATCGAAGAGCCGTTTGAAGCACATCAAATCGGTTCGTCTGCCATGCCGTACAAGCGCAATCCTATGCGCTCTGAACGTATCTGTGCATTGGCGCGCTATGTCATCTGCGACAGTCTGAATCCTGCATTCACTTCGTACAACCAGTGGTTTGAACGCACGCTGGACGATTCGGCAAACAAACGCATTTCCATCCCCGAAGGCTTCCTCGCCGTAGATGCCATCTTGAATATTATGATTAACATCGTTTCTGGTCTTGTGGTATACCCCAAGGTCATCCATCAGCATGTGATGAATGAACTGCCGTTTATGGCAACCGAAAATATTATGATGAGTGCAGTTAAGCGCGGCGGCAACCGTCAGGAACTGCACGAACAGATTCGCACCCATTCGATGGCTGCTGGCAAGCGCATCAAGGAGGAAGGTCTGGAAAATGACCTGATTGACCGTATTGCCGCCGACCCCATGTTTGGCTTGACCCGTGAAGAAATCATGGCAGAACTTGACCCCGCACGTTATATCGGTCGCTGCCCGGCTCAGGTCGATGACTTCCTGAAAAACGAGGTTCAGCCCCGCATCCAGCCCTATCTGGCAGATGCCGACATCACGGTTGAAATCAACCTGTAAACTCCATATTTGACAATCCCGATGGAGAGGGCTATAATACACGTTATGTGTATCAATTTTAGGAGGTTAAAAACGTGAAGAAGAGTATTATCTCCTTCCTTGCTGTCATTTTGGTCATCGGTTTTATGGCTGTGGCGGCAATCAAGGGATTGACCATCCCTGGCGGCTTCGTGACCCCGGTGAATATGTCTGCCGAAGATGCCGCAAATGCTACGGTCATTATCCCCAGTATCCACGATGCGACCAATGGCATTCGTCGCGGTCTAGATTTGGTGGGTGGTTCTTCCATTACATTCGAAGCGATTTTGCCAGAAGGTTATGATGAGAACAACCTGTCCAATGACATGGTAACGGCGCAAACCCTGCTGCGCAGCCGATTGACTGCAGAAGGTTACACCGAAGCAAATGTTTCTATTCAGGGTGACAAGCGTTTGCTGGTCGAAATCCCCAACATCAAAAACCCAGAAGATGCCGTTCAAATGTTAGGCGCTACTGCTAAACTTTCCTTTGTGGATATGACCGGAAAAGAATGGCTGACTGGCTCGGACATCAAAAAAGCAACTGCGGTTTACGGAAAGCCGTCTGCTTCTTCGGTTGTAGATGAATGGTATGTTGCACTGGAATTCAATTCCGATGCAACCCAGAAATTCTATGAGGCAACTACAGCCATTTCTCAAATGGACGCTGCTTCTGGTCAGAATCTGCTCGCAATTGTACTGGATGACGAAATCGTATCGGCTCCAGCCGTTAGCGCTCCCATTAACAGCTCTACTTGCTCCATTAACGGTAATTTTACCGAAGATTCTGCGCGTGAGCTGGCAAACCTCATCAACGTCGGACAGCTTCCGTTCTCTCTCCAACAGGTAGAACTGCGCTCGGTTGGCCCGCAGCTTGGTGCCGAAGCACTAAAAACCAGCGTCTATGCAGCTGTTATCGGTATTGCGCTGGTGTGCATCTTTATGATTATCGTTTACCGTCTGCCAGGCTTCATCGCCTGCATCGCATTGGCGTTCTACTGCACATTGGAGCTTATCGTATTGGGCCTTTTGCATGTCAATCTGTCCCTTCCGGGTATCGCTGGTATTATTCTGTCAATTGGTATGGCGGTTGATGCCAATGTTATTATCTTCGAGCGTGTCAAGGAAGAATTACGCGCTGGAAAAACCGTGAAATCTGCGATTGACTCGGGTTTTAAACGCGCATTTACTGCTATTTTTGACTCGAATGTAACCACCCTGATTGCGGCCGGTGTGCTGTATTTCCTGGGAACTGGTACGATTGTCGGTTTTGCAACCACGCTCGGTCTTGGTGTCATTTTGTCCATGTTTACCGCACTGACTTTGACCCATTTCCTGCTGAATCGTATGGTTGATTTCAAAATCCGCAGTCCTAAGGTCTATGGTGCATAAGAAGGGAGGGGTCTGAAATGAAGAATCATTTTTCTATTGTCAAACATTTTAAAATTTTTGCCATCATTTCCGTCCTGCTGTGCATCACTGGCCTTGTCAGCTTGCTGGCGCTACCGTTCGGTGTCAATCTGTATAACTTTGATATCGACTTTGCCGGCGGCACGCAAATGGAATTCCGTATGGAAAATACCGAGTTAAATGCAGCTGTATTGGATGAAATCCAAGCGCTTGTCAAGGAAAAAACCGGCGTCGAACCCAATGCACCTCAGATTACTGGCGATGAAAACAATGAAGTTATCATCCGTTCTACCAGTCTGACCACTGAACAGCGTGCAACTGTCATTTCGGCGATGCAAGAAAAATATGGTCTTTCGGATGATGACCTGATTTCAAATGAGGACGTAGGCAAAACGGTTGGAGATGACCTCAAAAAAGCGGCATTTTTGTCAGCAATTGTTGCAGTCATCCTGATGCTTATTTATATTTCCTTCCGATTTGAGTTTACTTCCGGTTTGGCTGCTGTTATCTGTCTGGTTCATGACTTGCTGGTTATGCTGTCTGTCTATGTTATTTTTCAGCTGCCGTTCAACCAGAATTTCATCGCCTGCGCACTGACCATTCTCGGTTACTCCATCAATGCGTCTATCATCGTGTTTGACCGTATCCGTGAAAATCTGCGCACCGCACGCAAGGAAAGCTTTGAGTCCATTGCCGACCGCTCGATTTGGCAGACGATGGGGCGTACCATTAATACCACGTTAACCACGCTGTTTACCATCGGTATGGTGTTTATTCTGGGCGTTCCTTCACTGCGTAACTTTACCTTGCCGTTGCTAATCGGTATTGTGTCGGGCGCATATTCGTCTATTTTTCTGTCCAGTTCGCTTTGGGCATTCTTCCGGAAGCGTTTCAGAAAGCATCGTATATAAAAGATTTGAAGGATGCCCAATCGGGTATCCTTCTTTTATTTGTCGAAAGGAGGCCGTTCCATGCGCCTTGGTATCTCTACCGCTTGTTTCTATCCGCAGCCAGTCGAACAAACCATAGACCGTATTGCAGCACTTGAATTTAACCTGATAGAGATTTTCTTTAACACGGAAAGTGAATATGACCCCTCTTTTTTAAAAAAACTTCGCCGCGCTGCCGAACGCAATGAAATCGAAATTCTTTCCATCCACCCATATACTTCACTTATGGAAGGGATGCTCCTTTTTTCCAACTATGAACGCCGTACCCAAGATGGTTTCAACCAATACCGCAAATATATGCACGCCGCGGCTTTTCTTGGCGCAAAATATATGACCTTTCATGGGGAACGGTTTATGTCTCAGGATACTGTTTTTGACCACATGGAGCGTACCTATGAAATTTATCACCAACTCTGCCGCATGGCCAAAGAAGAAGGAATTACGCTGACACAGGAAAATGTAGCATGGTGTAAGTCTCGCGAGCCTGAATATTTGCGGCTACTAGCTGAACACATACCAGAATTACGGTATACGTTGGACATTAAGCAAGCCAACCGTTCCGGACAACACTGGGCTGCTTATCTGGATATTATGAAAAGTCGATTGCGTAACATCCATATCAATGACTATGACCCGGCGCATAGTTGTCTATTGCCAGGGGAGGGAAGTCTTAATTATGAAGTCTTTCTGGATGCTTTAAAACAATATGGCTATGACCGTCAAATGCTCATTGAAGTATATTCTTCCAATTTTTCATCTGATAATCAAATTCAGCACGCAAAGCGATTTTTGATGAAACAGATATCCTGCTAAAATATGGTGAGAATTTTTGTGAAAAATGAAAATTTCTCTTTGCCCATACTGCTATCTATGGTAAAATATGATTGTAAAGTATTATCCATCCTGAGAAAGATAAGTGAGTGATTCCATATGAAGTGCCCATTCTGTAATTATCCTGACAGCAAAGTGGTTGACTCTCGCCCAACCGATGAGGGAACCAGTATTCGCCGCCGACGCGAATGTCTGCACTGCTTCAAGCGATTTACCACTTATGAAACAGTGGAACGTTTGCCGCTTATGCTCATCAAACGGGATGGTACACGCGAACCTTATGAACGCAATAAACTGTTAAGCGGTGTTATGAAAGCCTGCGAAAAACGTCCAGTCCCACAGGCCAAATTGGAACAACTGGTCGATTCGGTTGAGCAAAAATTGTTTGGCACGCTTGAAACCGAGATTTCTTCTCAAAAAATCGGTGAAATGGTGATGCAGGAACTGAAAACGGTGGATGAAGTCGCTTATGTTCGCTTCGCTTCGGTTTACCGGCAGTTTAAGGATATCAATACTTTTTTGGAAGAACTAAATTCCTTGCTGCAAAACAAGAAATAAAACTAGGCGGCCAAACACGGGCCGCCTTTTCACTATTCATATAGGGAGATTTGATATGGAAAAAATCCAAGTTCCCGGCTGGGATGCCATCACACACGTATTTGAAGCACAATATCCTGGTCAAAATGACCCAGTACACTACGCTCCGGTTATCAGCTATCGTTTTGGCGGCCCTGACCCGCTCGACGGTATCAGCATCTATGACGGCGGTGAATTTTACCACTTCATCACTTATGGATTTTCTGAACTCTATGAAAAAGAGTCCGAAAATACCGAATGGAGTGGATTTGGGTTTGAGTTAACCTTGCGCCTGAAAAAAAGTGGTATTCGTAAACGTGACCGAGAACAAAAAAATATTTGTGGTATTTTGCAAACCCTTGCACGCATGACCTTTGAAAAAGGCGATATCTTTATGCCGGAAGAATATATCTATACCGGACAACAAACTGGTATTGATGCCGATGGCACCTCTTCTATTACCGGCTTTATCACGATGGCTGACGCGCTAGGGGAGATTGCAACGCCAAACGGAAAAGTGCAGCTTGTGCAGCTTGTCGGTGCAACCGATGCCGAACTGTGCGCACTGATAGACAAAAAACAATCTGTGCATGAGTTACTTACCCAGATTCCCGGTGGTCTAACCGATTATCAACGCAATTCACTGATATAAAAAAGAGCCTGCGAAACAGGCTCTTTTAACCACAACTTTAGCGTTTTACACCGATTGCGCCGCTGCTGCAACGTCTTCCGGTGTTTCGGCGGTGCGCACACAAAGTTCTTTACTAATTTTCTTGGCAAAACCTGCAAGTGTCTTTCCGGGGCCAATTTCAACACCTGTCATCAGTCCATCTGCCATGCCATTGGCAACCAACGCTTTCCAGCGCACAGGAGAGCACATATGCTTTTCTAAATGCGCGGGCAAATCGGTCAACTCCAATTTTTGACCGGTTACGTTGGTGTATACAGGTATAGTCGGTGCGTGTACGGTCAGTTCCTGTGCAAAGGCACGCAGCTCTTTTGCGGCCTGCGCCATCAGGTTGGTATGGAATGCACCGCTTACAGCAAGCGGCAATGCACGGCGTGCACCTGCTTCTTTGCAGGCTGCGATTGCTTGTTCTACTGCCGAACGTTCGCCCGCAATCACCAACTGTCCAGGGCAGTTATAGTTGACGGGAACTACGGTGCCCGAAACCGAAGCACAAGCCTTTTCTACTTGCTCGTCTTCCAATCCCAGAATTGCTGCCATGCAGCCATCCATCGAATCAGCGGCCTGTTGCATAAGCTGTCCACGGCGGCGTACCAGCCGAATCCCGTCTTCCACAGATAAAATACCTGCTGCAACCAACGCGGTATACTCACCGAGAGAAAAACCGGCGCAGGCACGGAAGGTTACACCGGCATCTTTCAGGGCTTCATAGCAGGCAAGTGAATGGGTGAAAATTGCAATCTGTGAATTAACTGTGCGGTTTAGTTCCTCCTGAGAACTCTCAAAACACAGCTTGGCCACGTCCAGTTCTGCAACCGACGAGGCTCTGTCAAAAATCTCTTTGGCAACCGCGCTGCTTTCATAGAGCGCCTGACCCATCTGCGTATGCTGTGCACCCTGTCCGGGGAAAAATGCAAACCCGTACTCCATATTTACCTCATTCCTCCATTGTTCATGGTTTTTAAAACCATGTATTTTTTCCATGTTTTCGGTTTTTCTATCAAGAAAAGGTTGACATCCTAATTGCGTCTTATTATAATATTATAAGATTACTTTGTCAATCAAACTATCGCCATTTTTTCAAATCTTTCCTCTTTTCGGCGGTTTTTTCAGGTTGATGAAGTAAATTTTTTTCCATCTCTGAAATAGCAAATTCTGACACTGTATAAAATAAAAACGCGAGGAGCGTGAGCGACATCGGTACGAGACTTATCGGTACAGGCAGCTATATGCCAGACCGAAAATTGACAAATGAAATGCTGGAACGCATGGTAGATACCAATGATGAATGGATTGTCAAGCGCACGGGAATCCGGGAACGCCGGATTGCGCAAAATACGGCAACTTGGGAACTTGCTCTGGAAGCCGGAAAACGTGCATTGACCGATGCTGGACTGGATGCCGCAGCGCTCGACCTCATCATTGTTGGCACTGCAACACCGGATTTCTTTACCCCATCGGTTTCCTGCATTGTACAGGGAAAACTGGGAGCAGAAAAAGCAATGGCTTTTGACCTGTCAGCAGCTTGTTCAGGCTTCGTGTATTGTGTAGACGTGGCAGACAGCTTTATTCGTGCAGGCAAAGCAAAAAATATTTTGGTTATCTGCGCAGAGACGCTCAGCCGTATTATTGATTACACCGACCGAAGCACCTGTGTCATCTTCGGTGATGGTGCAGCCGCAGCCGTATTTCAAGCGTCGGATGCGGATGATGGTGTTTTGACCACCTATATGCGGGCAAATGGTACGCTGGGCGAATGTCTCAAAGCACCCATCCTGCCCGAAGAAGACCCCCTTGCACCGGGGCCGCGCGCTGTATGCGACCATCGTTTCCTGAAAATGGCAGGCAGCGATGTCTTTCGATTTACGGCAACAGCCGTTCCGGAGGCAATTGATGCAGTCCTGCACCAAGCCAATATGACTGCCGACCAAATTGACTGGTTCGTGCTGCATCAAGCCAATGTGCGCATCTTGCATATGATTACGACGCGGTATGGACTCAATCCCGACAAGGTCTACGTCAATATTGACCGCTACGGCAATACATCCGGTGTCAGTGTTGCGCTTTGTCTGGATGAAATGCGCAAGGCTGGTAAACTTCAGCCCGGACAGCATATTGTAATTTGTGGATTCGGCGGCGGCCTGACTTATGGTGCCGCATTGATTCGGATTTGAGGAGGATATCATGAAAACCAGAATTACAGAACTTCTTGGAATTGAATACCCGGTTTTTCAGGGCGCAATGGCATGGATTGCAGAAGGCAATCTGGCTGCGGCTGTCAGTGAAGCGGGTGGACTTGGTATCATCGCTGGCGGCGCTGCTCCCGTCGAAGTCATTCGTCAGGAAATCCACAAGGCACGCGCGAAAACCAAAAAGCCGATTGGCTTGAATATTATGTTGCTCAGCCCCAACGCTGACGATTTGGCGCAACTCGCGATTGATGAAAAGATTGAAGTCATCACCACGGGCGCAGGTAATCCGGGCAAGTATTTGGAAGCATGGAAAGCTGCAAACATCAAGGTAATTCCTGTTGTTGCATCGGTAGCACTTGCCAAGCGCATGGAACGCGCAGGTGCAGATGCAGTTATTGCAGAAGGTATGGAGTCAGGCGGCCACATTGGTGAGACGACAACAATGGCTTTGTTGCCCCAAGTAGTGGATGCAGTTGAGATTCCAGTTATCGGCGCAGGTGGTGCTGGTGATGGCCGTGGTATGGCTGCTATGTTGGCGTTGGGTGCAGAAGGCGTTCAGTGTGGTACTATTTTCCTGACTGCGGAAGAATGCCTGATTTCTGAAAAATATAAAGAACTTGTGCTCAAGGCAAGCGATATTTCAACTATGGTTACGGGTCGCGCCAACGGTCATCCGGTTCGTGCACTCAAGTCACCGCTTATGCGTAAATGCGCGCAACTGGAAAAGACGGGCGATGACCGTTCTCTGGAAGAAATTGAGGAAATGACAGCTGGTTCGCTGCGAAAAGCAGTACAGGAAGGCAATTTTGAAGAAGGTACCTTCATGTCTGGACAAATTGCAGGTATGCTCAACGAGCCAACCACTTGCAAGGCAATTATGGACAAGCTCGTACACGGCGCAGAACAAGTGCTTGCCGCACGCGCTGCGCGCTTTGTTGGAAAGGAAGGCTAATTCACATGGCATTGGCGATTATTACCGGTGGCTCGCGTGGAATCGGAGCCGCGATTGCAGAAAAATTGGCCGAACAGGGACACGATGTTGTCATTAACTGTGCGTCCTCGGTTGACAAGGCCGAAGCCGTTGCAGCCACCTGTCGTGCGCATGGTGTAAAAGCAGTTGCAAAAGCTTGGGATGTGTCAGATTTCGCAGCTTGTGACGCAGCACTGAAAGAAATCAAAGCTGAACTGGGTGTTCCCGGCATCTTGGTCAACAATGCCGGCATTACACGCGATGGCTTGTTGGTTCGTATGGGCGAAGAACAGTTTGATGAAGTGATTCGCACCAACCTCAAAGGCGCATTCAATATGCTTCGTCTGTGCGGTGCTATGATGTTACGCGCAAAAGCTGGCCGCATTGTCAATATCAGTTCGGTTGCAGGTGTCGCAGGAAATGCCGGTCAGGTCAATTATTCGGCTGCAAAAGCCGGTCTGATTGGTATGACCAAGTCGGCTTCACGGGAACTGGGTGCACGCGGAATTACCGTAAACGCAGTCGCTCCCGGCTTCATTGACACCGATATGACACAGAATTTGCCCGAAGAACTCAAAGAAAGCGCCAAAAAGCAAATCGCTTTGGGACGCTTTGGCCGACCGGAAGAAATCGCAAATATTGTCGCATTTCTCGCATCCGATGCCGCTTCCTATGTGACCGGTCAGGTGATTATTGCAGACGGCGGCATGGGTATTTAAGGAGGATGTGCATGGAAAGAGTTGTTATTACAGGTATGGGCGCAGTTACACCGATTGGTAACGATGTCGCTTCTTTCTGGGAGGGTCTGAAAACCGGTAAAAACGGCATTGGCCCCATTTCTCATTTTGATACAACCAATTTTAAGGCAAAACTTGCAGCAGAAGTAAAAGACTTTGACCCCACACTGTATATGGACAAGCGCGAAGCCAAGCGCATGGACCATTATTGTCACTTTGCAGTTGCAGCTGCAAAGCAGGCTTTTGCGCAATCCGGACTGACCGAAGGCAGCTTTGACCCTTATCGTTCAGGCGTGTTCTTTGGTTCGGGTGTCGGTGGTCTCAAAGTATTTGAAGATGAATTGCCCAAGATGCTGGAAAAAGGCCCCAGCCGTGTTTCTCCGTTGTGCATTCCTGAAATGATTGCAAACATGGGTGCGGCGCATATTTCTATGGCATTGGGCTTTAAAGGTGAGTCAATTTGCCCGGTTACTGCATGTGCAACCGGCAACCACGCCATTGGCGAAGCCTATCGCGCTATCAAGCATGGTTATCAGGATGTAATGATTGCTGGTGGTGCTGAAGCCAGCATTATCCCGATTGCAACCGCTGGTTTCCAAAATATGAAGGCACTGCATACTGGAGAAGACCCCGACGCAGCTTCGGTTCCGTTCGATGCCCGTCGCAGCGGCTTTGTTATGGGTGAGGGTGCAGGCGCTGTTGTACTCGAAAGTCTGTCCCACGCAAAGGCGCGCGGCGCAACCATTTTGGCGGAAGTTGTCGGCTATGGCGCAACCTCAGACGCTTACCACATTACCGCCCCCGACCCCGAAGGCGCAGGCGGTGCCAAGGCAATGGAACTTGCGATTGCAGATGCCGGTATGACCCCTGACCAGATTGACTATATCAATGCACACGGCACATCGACCCCCATCAATGAAAAAATTGAAACAATGGCGATTAAAAAGGCAATGGGGGATGCCGCGTATAAGGTGCACATTTCTTCTACCAAGTCCATGACCGGACATCTGCTCGGTGCAGCAGGTGCGGTGGAAGCAATCGCCTGTGTTCTGGCCATGCAGCACAGTCTGGTTCCGCCCACCATCAATTACAAGGAACCTGACCCCGACTGTGACCTTGACATCACCCCTAACCATGCAGTCGAAGCACCGATTCGCGCTGCACTCAGTAACTCGTTGGGCTTTGGCGGACATAACGCCGCTCTGGTATTTCGGAGAATGGAGGACTAAATGGACGCAAAAGAATTAAAGTCTCTGTCGATTGAACTGATGGATGCGGTGCGTCAGCGTGGCCTTTCCGCATTTGAGCTCAAATGCGATGAATTTGAATTGCGTATCGAAGCACAAGCGGCTGCTGTCGCTGCACCTGTTGCAGTTGCAGCAGCGGCAGCGGCTGCTCCGGTGGCAACCGCTGCGTCCACCGCTACCGCAGAAGCGCCGGAAACCTTTTCGGGCACACCGGTCGAAGCACCACTCGTTGGCGTATTTTACAGTGCTCCTTCTCCCGAAGAACCCCCGTTCATTGAAGTCGGACAGCAGGTGAAAAAGGGTGATACATTGTTCATCATCGAAGCAATGAAAACTATGAACGAAATCACCGCGCCGTGTGACGGAACAATCAGCCGTATTCTGGCTCAAAACGGTGATATGGTTGAATATAAACAAGTGCTTGTTGTGATTGAATAAGGAGTTGCAAGATGCTGAATCAGGAACAGATTATGGAGATTATTCCTCACCGTCCGCCCATGCTACTTGTCGATACCATCACAGAATTGACTGCAACGGGTGCAAAAGGGGAGTTGCATCTATTCGGCGATGAATTCTTCTTTCAGGGACATTTTCCCGGTGCTCCCATCATGCCAGCAGTTTTTCAGCTGGAAGCATTGGCGCAGGTCGGTGCCGTTGCGCTTCTTTCACAAGAAGGCAATCGCGGAAAAACAGCATTCTATACCAGTATTGACAAGGCCAAATTCCGTCGCATGGTACATCCCGGTGAGACACTGACGATGGAAATTGAACTGGTGAAACAGCGCGGCCCGCTTGCCGTTGCACAGGGCAAGACCTTTGTTGATGGGGAGCTGGCTTCGGAAGCAGAAATCAAATGCTTCATCGGTAAGTAATCCAGGTGATTGTAAAATGTTTCAAAAAATCCTAATTGCCAATCGCGGCGAAATCGCTGTGCGCATCATTCGCGCTTGCCGCGACCTTGGCATTATCTCTGTTGCGGTTTACTCCGAAGCTGATAAAGAAGCGCTTCACGCACAAATTGCAGATGAAGCAGTCTGTATTGGCCCGGCAAATCCGCGTGACAGTTACCTTAATATGCAGAACCTTATCTCGGCAGCAGTCGCCTGTGGCGCACAGGCCATTCATCCGGGATTTGGATTTTTGTCCGAAAATGCTGCATTTGCACAACTCGCAATTGACAACGGTATTGCTTTCATCGGCCCTAAGCCGCAGACCATTCACTTACTTGGGGATAAGTCGGAAGCCAAGCGCACAGCGATTGCCGCAGGCGTTCCGGTTGCGCTGGGTTCAGATGGTGCCGTTGCAGATTTCGCAGAAGCGCAGGATTGGGCCGAGCGTATCGGTTATCCGGTGATGCTAAAAGCTTCTGCTGGCGGCGGCGGAAAGGGCATTCGTGTTGCGCGCAATCCCGATGAACTGAAAAATGCCTATGATACCGCTTCGAGTGAAGCACAGGCAAATTTCGGTGACGGTCGTCTGTACATTGAACGTTATGTAGAGAATCCGCGCCATATTGAAGTGCAGATTATGGGCGATACACAGGGAAATGTTGTGCACCTGTTTGAGCGTGAATGTTCCATCCAGCGCAGACATCAAAAACTGATTGAGGAAGCACCATCTTCTTTTCTTGACCCTGTGACACGCGATAGAATTTGCTCTGCTGCGCGTAATCTGGCCAAAGAAGTTGGCTACATCAACGCCGGAACGGTTGAATTTTTGGTAGATAATCAAAAGAATTTCTTCTTCTGTGAGATGAATACGCGTATCCAAGTAGAACATCCGGTTACCGAACAAGTTACTGGTGTTGATTTGGTCTGTGAACAAATTCGCGTTGCGGCTGGTGAACCGCTCTCGTTCACACAGAATGATTTGACCTTGCGCGGTCACGCCATTGAATGCCGCATCAATGCCGAAGACCCCGCCCGTGATTTTGCTCCCTGTCCGGGGCGCATCAATGCCATGCATTTGCCGGGTGGCCCCGGTGTGCGCATGGACACCGCCGCTTACCAAGGCTACATGATTCCACCATTCTATGACAGCATGATTGGTAAACTCATTGTCAGTGGGGAAAACCGCACGCAGGCAATTGCGCGTATGCGCCGTGCGCTTGCCGAAACTCTATTCGATGGCATTACCACCAGCGCGGACTTTCAACTACATCTGCTGTCATCCGATGCGTTTATATCGGGTAATTTCCACACCAATTCGATTGCAAACGGCGATTTTGACCGCTGAAAAGGAGGTTTCATATGCTGATTGATTTATTTCAAAAAACGCGAACGACCTCAATGCAGATGAAGCCTGCGGACAATCTTCCAGAAGAAAAGCCACAAATCGTCTGCAAAGCTTGTGGCACCCAGTTGCAAGCACGCAATTATGGTCGTAATCTTTATGTCTGCCCCTCTTGTGGACATTATGCACGCCTGCTGGCGCGCACTCGTATCCGTATCACCTCCGATAAAGATTCCTTTACCGAATTGTTTGGCAATATTCGTCCATGCAATCCGTTGGCTTTTGAAGGATATAGCGAAAAGCTGGAAGCGCTCCAGCAAAAGACCGGGATGCAGGATGCTGTGGTAACAGGTGTATGCACCATCGGTGGCATGGAAACTTGTATGGGCGTAATGGATAGCCATTTCTTAATGGCTTCTATGGGAAGTGTTGTCGGTGAAAAACTGACCCGTCTGTTTGAATATGCAACCCGTCATCGTTTACCAGTCATTTTGTTCACAGCATCGGGCGGTGCGCGAATGCAGGAAGGTATGTTTTCTCTGCTGCAAATGGCAAAGGTGTCTGGTGCTGTGCGTCGTCATTCCGATGCCGGATTGCTCTATATTACCGTGCTGACCGACCCCACTACTGGCGGTGTGACGGCAAGTTTTGCTTCTTTAGGTGATATCATTCTGGCAGAACCACACGCAACGGTCGGCTTTGCCGGACGCCGTGTTATCGAAGGCACCATCGGTGAAAAACTTCCCGATGATTTTCAGTCGGCAGAGTTCTTGCTTGCGCACGGATTTTGTGATAAAATTGTACCGCGCAATCAAATGAAACATACGCTGGAAGCTCTCTTACGCCTGCACCAGCCACAAAGACAGGGGGATTCGTTATGAGCATGAAAGATAAACTCCCTGTGCGCGATAAAATGCGTATCATTCATGACAGCAAGCGTCCTACCATTGACGATTATACGAAGGTCTTGTTTGATGACTTTATCGAACTGCACGGCGACCGCGGCTATGCGGATGATTACGCTATTTGTGCGGGAATCGCTACGTTTCAGGGGATTCCTGTTACGGTGATTGGACATCGCAAAGGCAAGACCACGGAAGAAAACATCAAGGCAAATTTTGCAATGGCGCATCCTGAGGGATACCGCAAAGCATTGCGTCTGGCCAAACAAGCTGAAAAGTTCCACCGTCCGGTTATCTGTTTTGTCGATACGGCTGGCGCATTTTGCGGAGTCGGTGCTGAGGAACGCGGGCAGGGTGAGGCGATTGCGCGTTGCCTAAGTGATTTTATGGCATTGCGCACACCGGTTATCAGTATCGTAACAGGGGAAGGCGGTTCTGGCGGTGCGCTGGCACTGGCGGTCGCTGACCGTGTGCTGATGTTGGAGAATGCTATTTATTCGGTCATCTCTCCCCGTGGCTGTGCCTCCATTCTTTGGAAAGACGCAAGCCGTGAAATTGAAGCGGCAGAACGCTTGAAAATTATAGCGGATGATTTGCTTTCATTCGGTATGATTGAAGGTATTATCCCTGAAAGCGGTTCGCTTATGCGCAATATCAAAAAAGCACTTGCTGACCAACTGCGTGAACTATATGCAGTTGGCCAAATCGACCAGCTTTTAGAACAAAAAATATTTTTTATTAAAAGGAGAACCACTATGTTTGAGAAAATTTGCGAGCTTCTGGCAGAAAAGTTTGACGCTGATGCAGCTTCCATGACCATGGACACCAAGATTAAGGAAGACCTGAACGCCGACTCTCTGGACATCGTTGAGCTGATGATGGATTTGGAAGAAAACTTCGGCATTTCCATCTCCGACGAAGAAGCAATGAAGATGTCCACCATTGGTGATATCTGCAAGTATATCGAAGAGCATCAGTAATTCATACGGCATTATAAAAAGCATCCCGGTCGGGATGCTTTTTTTCATCTCTTTTCCTGTTCTATTTCAATTGCTTATACTATAAAATATAAAAAGGAATCCAATGAAAAGGGGAGAGGAGAAGAAGATATGATACGGAAGTGGATACATACAATCTGTCTTGCACTCTGCGTTCTCCTGTGTGCATTTCTAATAGGACGTGTTATCTTCCACACCGATATACCATTGCACACACCCAATACGGTCGTACAACGCGCTGCACGCACTGAAACCGATGCCGAACGCAAAATCACCTTGGATAGCGGGGCATTGACAACACTCTTGATTCGTCAATTACCCAACGATTTTGTACTAGAAAACCTTTCGATACAAATTACTGACCAAGGAACGTTATGGTGTACTGCTGATATTGTTCCCGACGCACTGTCGTTGCCCCGTGCAGCGTCGCTGCTTTTGCCAGACCCTTGTTCACTTGCCGCTATTGTATCTATCGGATATACCGACGATGAAATCGTTTTACACCCGCTCAGCCTCGAAATTGGTGGTATCAAACTGCCACACACCATATTATCTCCCATCGCAGAAGAACTAGCCGATTCACTGACCGAAGGGCTTCGCGCACAAGGCATCTATCTGCAATCCCTTTACATTGAGGATGGACAATTATCTATCGCTTTAAAACCTTAAATAAAAAATCTCCGCAGGCATAGGGCAACAAATACCCAAAACCTGCGGAGATATCTTTTTCTTAGAGCACGCGGCCGCCCCACATAAAGTTCTTATTGTAATTGCCAGAGTTCAGCGTATCGAACTTGACATAAGAACCAGTATGAGGGGAGTGGATAAACTCACCTTGTCCAACATAAATGCCAACATGATTTACACGGGAACCATTGCCGAAGAATACCAAATCACCCGGATTCAAATCGGTAATAGAATCAATGCGTGTATACGTCTGGCTCTGTTCAGACGAAGTACGCGGCAGAGAAATACCCAGTGCATTGCGGAATACATATGTAGTAAAACCAGAGCAGTCAAAACCGCTCGGTGTGCTGCCACCGTAAACATACGGAGTACCCAAGAACTGTTCCGCATAAGCAAGCAGTGTATCCGCTTCTTCAGAAGCCTGTTCCGGAGTTGCTGCCTGCTGGTGATGCTGTTCCGGTGTGTCGGTCATCTGCTGCTCAAAGGTCAGGTAGTCGGCATAAATATAACCTGCGGTATCGTCAATTGCGATACGGTACCAGCCATCGACAACGCCATTGACATCGACGCAATCATCAGTGTTGAGCTGAAGCATAACTTCTGCATCGGTACTCGGCTCGGTTCGGATGTTGACGGAGTCTTCCTTTACAATGCCAGTTCCAAGGTCGATATCTCCATCATCCGCCTGCTGAATATAATCTGCACTGACATAACCAATCGCGCCATTATATGCAACGTGATACCATTCATTGGTATTGTCGATGACTGCTACACGCGCGCCGCTGGGAATTGCACCAATTACGCTTCCGCCAGCCGAATCTCTAAAATTCAGATTGGTCGTTGCAGTATTTACACCTGCATAAAGGGCAGATGCGTTGCTCATCACCAGCGCAGCGGAAAGGGCGGTAGTCAGCACCGCCTTTGTATGCTTTGCTTTTATCATAACTTTTCCTCCTGTACGCCGAAAAAGGTCGACGTTTCAAACTTTGGTTGACTCTGTTTTACTTTGCCGACAGCGCACGAGATAACCAGATAGATGCAATATCCATAGCGCTCCAAAGGCTGTTTTTTTCGCTTTTCTTCACGATGCGGTCTTTCATGCGAACGGTTTGGCTGGTCTGCTGAAGCTGTACGGCCACTTTGGTCGCAACCTCCAAATCGCCTTCCTTTTTGGTCTCCAAAATCTGCATCATGATAATATAACGGTCTTCCATACTGCCGTAATAAATGATGTTCTCTTTTCGCATTAACGGGTGGCCTTTATACATCAGAAGCTCACCGTCTTTGACGATTGAAGCCATACGAAATTCTCCTTCTCAAAGATTACAAAACGATATTGTTCGTTACAATTCGGTTACAAACCTCAATTCCAATTTGGATATATAATATCACGAATTCCACCTATTGTCAAACCAAAATTTGCAAATTGGTGAAAATCGACCCATTCTTATTGTATTAGAGGGCTTTTTCTCGTATAATAGAATACAATCTTACAAGAAATGAGTTGTATCCATGAAATTCGGATTTTATACTTTAGGCTGTAAAGTGAATTTATTTGAAACACAGGCACTCATGCAGCAGGCCATTGAACGTGGCCACGAAATTTGCAATCAAAATGCAGATGCCTTTATTATCAATACTTGCAGTGTGACGGCTATTAGTGACCGAAAAAATCTGCGCGCGTTTCATAAAATTCGCCGCGAAAATCCAAGCGCGATTATCGCAGCCTGCGGATGCTTTGCCCAGACAGAACCGGAAAAATTACAGGCAAGCGGTGAAATTGATTTGATTTGCGGTACCTCTGCGCGAAGCGAAGTGATTGCTTTATGTGAACAAGCCGTACGCGAAGGGTGTCCTCAGCATCTTGAAAAATTCCGAAGCCCCGGACAATCTTATGAATGGCTTCCCGCTGGAATCCCAGCCGGACGCACACGCGCGCTTCTCAAGGTAGAGGATGGCTGTGACAATTACTGCTCCTATTGTATCATTCCTTATGCACGAGGGCATGTGCGCTCTTTGCCAATTGCACAAGCAATTTCCGAAGCGCAGCGGCTGGCACAGGCAGGTGTGCATGAAATTGTTGTGACCGGCATCGAAATTTCTTCTTATGGACGCGATTTACCCGGCCAACCCTCGTTGGTTGACCTCATTTCCTCTCTGTGTGAAGCAGCACCCAAAACCTATTTTCGGCTTGGCTCATTGGAGCCGCGCACCATAGATGATGATTTTTGCCGTAGATTATCGCGCTATCCCAATCTTCGCCCACATTTTCACCTTTCGCTGCAAAGTGGGTGTGACGATACTTTGCAACGTATGAAACGGCGATATAACACTGCCTTTTATGCCCAACGCTGTCAAATGCTCCGAAACGCATTTCCCGATTGTTCCTTAACAACCGATTTAATTGTAGGATTTCCAGGGGAGAGCACGCAGGACTTTGAACAAACCCTGTCTTTTATTCAGTCTTGTATGCTGTCGGACATTCATGTTTTTCCATATTCCATCCGTCCCGGTACGCCTGCGGCTCAACTGCCGGAGCAAATTCCAGATTCCGAAAAAACATTGCGAGCACAGCAAGCAAAGGTTGTCGCGGCACAGATGAGCTTATCTTACCGGCAACAATTTATCGGCCGCACACTAGAAGTATTATTCGAGCATACAACAAAATCCCCGACCCGTTGGAGTGGGCACAGTGCCTACTGTTTTTCGGTCGAAGCTGACCATCCCGACATCCATAAAAATCAACTGATGTCTGTGTTGATAACCGATGTAACCGAATCTGGTCTGTTTGGCAAGGTCTGCCTTTGACAAACGGTGATTTCTTTCGTATACTGAACTTATATAATACGAAGGGAGGCGCATATGGATGAGACAACAACCTATTTTATGGTTGGCAGCTATCCTATTTATAGGCGGCGCGGTTGCAGGCGCTGCCAGTATTGCAGGCTCTCAAACCGACCCTCTTATCAGTAAATCCTATGCGCTTGGTACTTATATCAGTCAAGTCACGCAACAGGCTAAAAACCAAGTCAAAGATATTTTTGATACCAAAGTGACTGCTAACATTGAGGCCGTAGAGAAAAAATATTCGACCACAGCACTCGAAACCGAAATGCAGGCCGCTGTAATTGCGGCGCTGCAATCGGACGTGCAAACAACACTTTCCAACGCCCAAACACTGACTGCAAATCAGGGTACCGAAGTTGTTTTGACCCAAGGAAGCGCAGTAGTTTCATCTGGTACATGGATTAACTTGACCACTGGAAAACTAGCGCAAACCGGTCAAGCTGTGAGCCTAAATCAAATGTACCTTTCTGCCGACGACAGTGCGGTTTTCACATTTCGCAGCCAAAGCAATCTTCAAATTTCTGGTACATACCAAATTGGACAAACTGCTTCTTCAACTGGACAGGCACAATATACCGCCTACGCCGATGCGCTGCACACCTTGGGACTGTTTTCGGGCACAAGTAAGGGATATGAATTGGAGCGGACGGCCACACGGCTGGAAGGCATTGTCATGTTGATTCGCTTGTTGGGAAAAGAACAGCAAGCCCTTACATTTCAGGGGAAACATCCGTTTACTGATGTTCCTGATTGGGCAAACTCATATGTGGCATACGCCTATCAAAACGGCTATACCAGCGGCGTTGATGCCTCAACATTCGGTGCAACGATGAATCTGCGCTATCTTGACTATATGACATTTTTACTGCGTGCATTGGGATATTCCGATACTGGTGGTGATTTCAGTTGGTCAACCGCCGACCAAGCCGCAGTAGATTTCGGTATTCAAACGGCTCAGGAACGGCAGACCATTTTAAATACAGGAAAATTCCTGCGCGACCATGTCGCGTATACCTCTTATCGGGCGCTGTTCGCAAAATCAAAAACCGGAACGCGGCTTTGTGACACCCTTATCCATGCAGGCGTATTCTCCCAAAATCAATTAGACGCTGTTGAGCAAAAAGGTCTTTAAAGATAGGAACCCATTTCCTCCTTGGGGCATAGGATAAGATGTAATCCACAAAAGGAGGAGAACATTATGTGTAACAATTCTTACTGGGGTACCGAGTCTTGGTGGATCATCATCCTGTTCGCCATCGTTCTGATTTGGATTTGCTGCGGCTCGACCGGTCAGGACAACAGCAACAACTGCTGCACGCCCATGCCGCTTGACTGCGGATGTGGCGGATGCTGCCGCTAAGGTCTCTCGTCCCCAAAAAGCGCGGAGGAAATATCCTCCGCGCTTTTATTTTTTGTTCAAGTGCTTTCCATATGTGCGCAAATGCAAAATAAATCTGCACATTTCCACGAAAACGCAAAAAAGGGCTTGTCAAATCGGCAAAAATAGGGTAGAATATATGAGCATTCATATTAGATTTAGAACACTCTGTTGTTTAATTGTTTGGGAGGATTCGTAATTATGATTTCTGCAGGTGAATTCAGAAACGGTGTAACGTTTGAAATGGACGGCCAGGTTCTTCAGGTCGTTGAATTTCAGCATGTAAAGCCGGGTAAGGGTGCTGCTTTCGTTCGCGTGAAGATGAAGAACGTCATCACCGGTGCAGTAACCGAGCGCAGCTTCAACCCGACCGATAAGTATGAGCCCGCTTACGTTGAGCGCAAGGAAATGCAGTATTTGTATGCAGACGGTGACCTGTACTACTTCATGGATACCGAAACTTACGACCAGCTCCCCATCAATAAATCCACGCTGGGCGATGATTTCCGCTTCGTAAAAGAGAACACCAATGTAAAGGTTCTCTCTTACAAGGGCAGCGTTTTTGCAGTTGAGCCGCCGCTCTTTGTTGAACTGGAAATCACCGAGACCGACCCCGGCTTCAAGGGCAACACCGCTACCAACACCCTCAAGCCCGCTATCGTAGAGACTGGCGCTTCGGTTCAGGTTCCGCTGTTCATCGAAATCGGCGACCGTATCAAAATTGATACCCGTACCGGTGAGTATCTGGAACGCGCAAAGGGTTAATCGAAATTTTGTCTGCATTTCTTCGTGGAGGAGGATGTACTATGACGGTTACAGAACGAGTATCCTATCTGAAAGGTCTGTTTGAAGGTCTTGAAATTGATACCGGAAAAAAAGAAGGCAAACTCTTAAGCGGTATGTTAGCCGCGTTGGATGACCTCGCTCAGGCTGTGACCGACCTCAAGCAGCAAAATGAAGAACTTCTGGAAGAGTTGGACGATGTATATGAAGAATTGTCTGCAATTACCGAAGATTTTCTGCTTGATGATGCCGATGCAGACCAGGAAGAATTAGCACCCACCCCGGAAGAAGACCTTTATCAGGTCGTTTGCCCTACATGTGGCGAAGTTATTTATCTGGACCAAGACACGCTAAGCAACGGCTCTATTGTTTGCAGCGCTTGTGGCGAAGAATTAGAATTCGATTTGTCTGGTTTGGAAAACGATGATGAAACCTAATATAGAATTCACATCAAAGAGGAAGCAACCAATTGCTTCCTCTTCTTTGTTCCCGTTTGTCGAATTATGTCAAACCTCATCGAACGAAATTATTTGCTGTCTAAATCACTCCATGATATAATAAGGATGTTACAAAAGATAGGAGTTTTTCCAAGATTTCTCCTATTTTTTGCGTATGCGCAGATATGCAATCTGCAATTTGGGTAAAGGCACCCCCGACGGTATTTTGCTGTCGGGGGTGTCCTTTTGTATGTATTTTTGTGATATAATATACTATAAGATAATTGCTCAACAGGAGTGCATAGTATTGGAAATCAAAATCAAATATCTGACCGATGCCATTGAACCATTACGGTATATTGACGGCAAATCCGACTGGATTGACCTGCGGGCGGCACAGACAGTTGTGCTCAAAGCCGGAGAATTTCGCCTTATTCCGCTCGGTGTCGCCATGGAACTGCCCGCAGGATATGAAGCACATATTGTGCCACGCAGTTCTACTTTCCAAAATTTTGGTATCATTCAAACCAACAGTATGGGCATTGTAGATGAAACTTACTGCGGCGATGACGACCAATGGTTTTTCCCGGCTTATGCGCTGCGGGATACCGTGATTGAAGTAGGCGACCGCATTTGCCAATTTCGCATCATGGCACATCAGCCTCAACTCACATTCTGTCAGACTGCACATCTTTCTCACATCAATCGCGGTGGTCACGGCAGTACGGGAAAAGCCTGATATCAAAGAGACTGTCGCTACGATTTGGCTTTGTCACACTTTTACGCTTTCGTGCTTATACTGAAGCATGAGGGGAGTGTGATGCACCATGGTCTGTCGCCGCTATTTATTCGGAATGTTCTGCTTTGGGCTGGGCGTCGGTTTGATATTCGGCAGGCTCATTCCCACTACGTTTTTTGTTCTGCTGTGCGGCGCTGGTCTGATTGCTCTCGGTGTCATACTGCTCGCACGTTAAGGAGGGAACTTCAATGAAAGTTGTGATTTGGAAAAGTCCACGATATTTATGTGGTATGCTGCGCAGAATGTTTGGCATCAAAAAAGATGAGGACTAAAAAAACAGGGGCAACCGCCCCTGTTTTTTTCATCTTGCAATCTTCATATCCTCGACCGCCCCGCATATACATAAAAACAGAAGCGGTAAAAAGGAGGAAATCAATATGGAACTCATCCGCACCGACCTGCAATACTATGAGCCAACCCACACGCTGAAAACAACTTTTACCGAAAGCACCGATTCTATTGTACCGGATATTGAACCGGATATCGGCCGCATTTTATGTGCTTATGCTTCGGTAACCGCAAAGGACGAGCTGCCGCAGAATGACCGCATTCTGCTTTCCGGAATTGTCAACGCTGTTGTTCTCTACCGTCCCGACGGGCAGGACGTCATTCGATTCCTGCAAATCCCGCTCAGCTTTGCTCACATTGAAGAAACCCCCGGTATTCTGTCAGACAGCCCATGTTTTGTACGCTGTCAGGTCGGGCAGGTGACCGCAAAAGCCGTCAATTCGCGCAAGGTGAACGTAACTGCCACGCTATCTCTTGAAATAGAGTTATATGCCGCCAGCGGCACCGAATTGACCGAAGAAATCGACCCACAAGGCGAAGCATTGGAATTGCTGTATGGCAAGCAAACACTTCCTATGTTGCATCAGGTGCTTGTACGGGAGTATACCATTTTGGATGATGTAGAACTGCCCGGTGCACAAGGCTTGCAACTGGTCTGTGCACAGGGGACTTTACATCCGGTATCCTGCCAGCCCAATACCGACCAAGTGACCTTATCAGGCGAGGCACTCTTGTCTCTTATCCTGATGGATGATACAGGCGCTTTACAGCCTATGACCCAAACAATTCCCTACACCCAAGTGCTGGACGCTCCCGGAATCGCTTCTGCATTGCCCGCATGTGCACGGCTTGCCATGCGTAATCTGGACTGTATGCTTCGGGAAGATGGCGTATTGTCGGTCGGCATCGGTGTGCGTTCGCTGATTTTACAGCAGGCTGAACACACCATTCAGACCATTGAAGACCTTTATCATTTGCACCGTGAACTGTGCTACGATACCCGTGAGGTGGATTTATACACCTACCAATCAGACAGTCCGTTCCAGTTGGAATCGGTCGCGCAAATGCCAGTCGGTCATCCGGCAACCGAGATTTTAACGGCAGAGGGTATTTGCACCTCACTTGAAACGCAGGACAGCACTTTGGAAGCCCGTATACAGGCTTCCGTGCTTTACCGCGACCCCGCTGGCACGATTCGTGCTGAACATCAAGCGTTGACCGTTCCGCTCTCAGCTTCTGCCTTCCCAGACAGTACACAACCGCAAGATGTATCGGTTCGGATTGCAGCTTCTCCGGGTGGGGAAAATAATTTGCAGCTTCGCACTACAATCAGCGGCAATTTGGTCAAACAAAAGCGTATTCCTGTGCGTGACATTACAGCTTTGTCGGCTGATACACCTCGACCTCCCGTAGAACAACCCGACACCACGCTTATTTTGCGGTACATCCACGCTTCCATGCCGCTTTGGGAAATCGCCAAACAATATGCCTCGACCATGCAAGCCATTCGGCAGGTCAACAGCCTACCAGAGCAAACAGACACTGTTTCGGATACCATGCTGCTTATCCCAATCTATGCGCAGTAACTGAGGAGGGAACCATTGATGGAAAACAAGGGACTATATGAACAAATTGGCACGCGCACGGGTGGGGATATCTACATCGGCGTTGTCGGCCCAGTTCGCACGGGTAAATCAACCTTTATCAAGCGATTCATGGAAAACATGGTCATCCCGCAAATTGAAAATGTATATAAACGGGAACGTGCAAAAGATGAACTGCCGCAGTCAGGCTCAGGCAAGACCATCATGACGGCCGAACCTAAATTCGTACCCGAAGAAGCCGCTGAAATCACGCTTGCCCCCGGAAGCACCTGCCGCGTGCGGCTGGTAGACTGTGTCGGCTATTTGGTCGAAGGCGCTCTTGGCAGCATGGAAGATGATGCGCCGCGTATGGTATCAACGCCTTGGCGTGATACCCCGATTTCCATGGCAGAGGCTGCCGAAATTGGCACAAAAAAAGTCATTGAAGACCACTCAACCATTGGTTTGGTCATTACAACCGATGGCTCTTTCTCTGATTTGCCGCGCGAAAGCTATGAAGCCGTCGAAGGGCGCGTCATTCAAGAGTTGCAAGCCATTGGAAAGCCATTTCTGACCCTCATCAACACGACCGACCCATATGGTGATTCGGCTCAAGCTGTACGCGAACACTTACAGGAAACATATGGTGTTGCAGCGCTCCCTGTTAACTGTCTAACGCTGGACGAACAGAATATGCGCACCATTTTAACCGAAGTCCTGTATGAATTTCCCATTCAACAAATCGCGGTCGCACTGCCACGCTTCGTCAGTATTCTCAACGCCAACCATCCAGTTCAGACCAGCGTATACGACAGTCTTCGGCAAAATGGTTGTGCCGCTCAAAAAATGCGCGATTTGGAATCTATGGCGCAGCATCTATGTGAAAATGAATGGGTATCTGATGCACGCGTTGCCAGTATGGATTTGGGCACAGGTAAAGCACGGCTGGCTGTCGATATTCCCAACACAGTTTTTTATCAGATTGTGACCGAACAAACTGGTATTCAAATGAAAGATGAAGCCGATTTGATTCCCGTTCTCACCAAGCTTTCAGCCACAGCAAAGGAATATGCTCGCATTTCCGGCGCACTCGAACAGGCACAGGCAACCGGCTACGGCGTTGTCATGCCCAAGTTGGAAGACCTGTCTCTTGCACCGCCCGAAATCATTAAGCAGGGAGGGCGCTATGGTGTAAAGCTTTGTGCCTCTGCAGCTTCCATCCATTTGATGAAAGCCGAAATCAAAGCTTCTATTACCCCTATCGTTGGCACCGAAAAACAATCGGAAGAACTGCTCAATTATTTGCTTGGCGAGTTCGACGGCGCACCAGAGAAAATCTGGGAAACCAATATTTTCGGGAAACCGCTTTCCGAATTGGTGGGTGAAGAATTGTCGGGTAAGCTGTCTCGTATGCCGGAAGATGCTCGTGATAAATTTAGAGAAACGCTGGAACGTATCATCAACGAAAGCACGGGCGGCTTGATTTGTATTCTGCTTTAACTTCGTCTGGTATAAACCTTTACATTTAAAGTGCGAGATTTTCTCTAAATTCAAGTATTTTGCATATTACCAAGGAAATAAATTGCACTATTAAGCCAAGTTTATCTCGTAATGCCTATTCGCTTTACAGTTATATTTATAGTTTTCTCAAGTGTAAAGTTATAATCTTTACACTTGATTTTTTTATTTTTTGGCAGTATGCTGAATATATTATCACCAAAGGAGTTTTCTTCGCTATGCAGAAACAGGTTTTTATCATCAATGGTGCCGGAGGAGTTGGGAAGGATACTATCTGTTCTTGTGCTGCTCAATATTTTCGCGTGCGCAATATTTCCTCTATTACACCTATCCTTGAAGTGGCAAAAGCAGGGGGGTGGGATGGTGAAAAAACACTTGCCGCCCGTCGGTTGCTTTCTCAACTAAAAGAAGTGTTTACCGAATACAATGACTTGTCATTCCAATATTGTATCAAGCAATATCAAGCGTTTGAGCAGAGTGCTGATGAGATTCTTTTCTTACATGTCCGTGAACCGAAAGAAATCCATCGGCTCAAACAGTATATTGGTTCCTCTTGCCGTACCTTACTCATTCGCCGCCCAGATGTATCTTCTCAGCATTACGGAAATCATTCTGATGATGATGTAGAGTCCTATGCTTACGACCTCTATTTTGACAACCTTCCACCATTAGAAACGCTCCCAGAACGAGTTAAAAAATTTTTTGAGAAAATTTGAGAATTCAGGTTGACATTTGTTGTTCCTCATGGTATTATATACAAGCTGAGTTCAGCAAAACAACAGAATGGTATCCGGGTGTAGCGCAGCTGGTAGCGTGCTTGACTGGGGGTCAAGAGGCCGCAGGTTCAAGTCCTGTCACTCGGACCAGAAAAAAGAAGTACCTATTTCTAGGTACTTCTTTTTTATTTTCTAATAAATCTCTACTATTTTTATCCATTTATCCAATTCTCTTGTATATTTCCTGTTTCAATGCTACAATGAAACAGGATTTTTCCCAACCCCAAAAATCTATATTTTGAAAGGAGGAGACATTATGCAGAAAACAGATGTACGCTATCAGAATTATATTCAAATTCTGAAAGAAGAACTTGTACCAGCTATGGGCTGCACAGAGCCGATTGCCATTGCATACGGCGCAGCAAAAGCTCGCGAAATCTTAGGGTGTCTGCCGGACACGGTTGAAGTGGAAGCCAGCGGCAATATCATTAAAAATGTGAAAAGTGTTGTTGTGCCAAACACCGACGGATTAAAAGGCATTGAGGCCGCCGCCGCTGCCGGTATTGTTTCCGGACAGGCCGACAAAATTTTGGAAGTCATTTCGTCGGTCACCGATGCCGATAAAGCTGCCATCCGCACTTATTTGGATACCCATGAAATCCAAGTTCGTCCAGCAGAGAGTGATATTATTTTTGATATCATCCTGACCTTGCGCGCAGGAGCATCTTATGTAAAACTGCGTATCTCCAATTATCACACGAATATCGTTCATGCAGAAAAAAATGGCCGAGTGCTATTGGAAGCTGGCCACACCGCTGAACATATTCAAGCGTCTACTTTAACCGACCGAAGCTGTATGTCGATTGAAGGGATTTTGGATTTCGTGGAAACCATGGATATTGACGATGTACGAGAGTTGATAGAGCGTCAGATTTCATACAATTCCAAAATTGCACAGGCCGGAATCGAAGAAAATTGGGGGGCAAATGTCGGTTCTGTACTGCTGCATCACTATGGAAATGATGTAAAAATCCGCGCGCGTGCAATGGCGGCTGCCGGTTCTGATGCTCGAATGAGTGGTTGTGAACTGCCGGTTATTATCGTATCCGGAAGCGGAAATCAGGGCATTACCGCTTCGGTTCCGGTCATTGAATACGCAAAAGAACTCGGTGTATCGCACGATAAAATGATACAAGCTGTCACACTTTCCGACCTCATTACCATTCACCTAAAAACAGGAATTGGCCGCTTGTCTGCTTACTGTGGTGCTGTCAGTGCTGGTTGTGCTGCCGGTGCTGCTATCGCTTGGCTGCAAGGCGGAAAATATGACGAGGTTGCACACACATTGGTCAATTCTCTTGCAACAGTATCTGGTGTCATCTGCGATGGCGCAAAGCCATCCTGTGCCGCAAAAATTGCCGCGGCCGTAGATGCTGGTATTCTGGGATATCAAATGTTCTGCGATGGTCAACAGTTCTATGGTGGCGATGGTATTGTGACCAAAGGGGTTGAAAACACCATTCGCAATATCGGTCGTCTGGGACATGATGGGATGCGGGAAACCGACAAGGAAATCATTCGCATCATGACTGGCCATTAAGCATTTCATGTGGTAAAAGAAGGGGTGTAATGAAATGAAAATTTTGAAAAGTTTGCCTGCCAAACTGGTATTGGGTGTCATTATTGGTATGGTTATCGGCCTGTTTCTGGCAACCGATACCTTGCCTCCTGCTCTCAACACAGGTGTAATGCAGGTAATCGTAACGGTTAAGTATATCTTAAATCAGCTTATCAATTTCTGTGTGCCGCTTATTATTATCGGCTTTATCGCACCATCTATTACAAAACTCGGCTCTAACGCTTCCCGTATGCTAAGTGTTGCGCTGATTCTGGCATATGTCTCCTCGCTGTGTGCAGCGCTTCTGTCCGCCGGAGCAGGCTTTGTCCTGATTCCAAACCTTCACATTGCCAGTTCGGTCGATGGGCTGCGAGAAGTACCGGAAGCTGTATTTCAGCTTGATATTCCGCAAATCATGTCGGTCATGAGCGCTCTTGTTATTTCGGTTATGGTTGGTTTGGCCGCTACACTGAGCAAAGCAACTGTGATTTCACAGGCGCTAGAGGAATTTCAGCGCATTGTTCTATTGATTGTAACTGGTGTTGTCATCCCAATCCTTCCAATCTTCATCAGCGCAACTTTTTGCACCTTGGCATTTGAAGGAACCATTACCAAGCAGCTTCCGGTATTCCTGATTGTTGTTATCATTGTTATGATTGGCCACTATCTATGGCTTGCCGTTCTGTATGGTATTGCCGGCGCGTATTCTGGTAAAAATCCGCTAGATGTGCTGCGTCATTATGGCCCCGCCTATATTACGGCGGTCGGTACCATGTCCTCAGCCGCTACACTCGCTGTTGCGCTGCGCTGCGCAAAGAAATCGAAAGTGCTGCGCCGTGACATGATTGATTTTGGCATTCCGCTGTTTGCCAATATTCATCTATGCGGTTCAGTCTTGACTGAAGTATTCTTCGTCATGGTCGTTTCTAAAATTCTGTATGGCTCTCTGCCTAGTGCAGGTACCCTTATCCTGTTCTGCGCACTTTTGGGTGTATTTGCAATCGGTGCACCTGGTGTGCCCGGCGGTACGGTTATGGCTTCGCTTGGCCTTATCACCGGTATTCTGCGTTTTGATGATGCAGGTACGGCCTTGATGCTGACCATTTTTGCACTGCAAGATTCTTTCGGTACTGCATGTAATGTTACCGGCGACGGTGCGTTGACCTTGATGCTGACCGGCTATGCAGAAAAGCATAATATCAAGGAACAAAATATCAATTTCTCACTGTAAATTTCCTAATCAATAATAAAAGAGCTGCTTTGAAGCAGCTCTTTTTATTATAATCTACATCTTTAGTTCTTCTGTGTGTCTTTTGAAAATATAATAAAGCAAAGCGCGCTGATACCCAATAAAATCGGGTAGTAACAAAATGGTACAATTTCCACAGATGATATCTGTTTGGATGCCATTTCAGTTGCCGCCGCTGCATAGAGCAGTTGTGCGCCGTAAGGAATAATACCTTGAAAAACTGAAGTGAAAATATCCAGCAGGGAAGCGGTGCGCTTTGGGCTGATGCCGTAATCCTCAGCAATTTCCTTGGCAATCGGGCCTGCAATCACAATGGCAACCGTATTGTTCGCCGTTGAGCAATCGACCACTGAGGACAATGCCGCGATTCCCACTTCTGCACCTTTTTTACCATGAATACACTTGCGAATGATATATAATATCCAATCAATACCGCCATTTTGACGCACCAGCGATACCACACCGGCAACCAGAATAGAAATGACAGTAATATCATACATGCTCTGAATGCCTTGTCCCATAATGTTAAAGATATCAAAAAATCCAAAATCACCATAAGCCAAGCCAATGCCAAGCGAAAGCGCTGTACCGCCTACCAAAAGTAAAAAGACGTTTAATCCCACCATTGCACCAATTAGCACCACAAGATATGGAAGGATTCGCACAAAATCATAGGATAATTCTTCTCCAGGTACATAATTGGTTCCCATTGTGCGCACAAAAAAGACTATCGCTGTCAAAATCGCCGCCGGAAGCGCAATCTTAAAGTTTTCCCGAAATTTATCCTTCATCGCACAGCCTTGTGTGCGCGTCGCCGCAATGGTCGTATCCGAAATCATAGAAAGATTATCGCCAAACATCGCACCACAAACAGCGGCACCGATGCACAGCGCCATAGAAATGCCTGTTTTCTCACTAATGCCAATCGCAATCGGTGCCAACGCAACAATTGTACCAACCGATGTACCCATTGAGGTCGAAATAAAACAACCAATCACGAATACACCGACAACTGCAACGCTACCGGGTAAAATGGATAATCCAAAATTAACCGTCGCGTCAGCACCACCTGCGGCTTTGACCGAAGCCGAAAAAGCACCCGCTAAAATAAATACCAGGCACATTATCATAATATTTTCTTCGCCCGCGCCGCGTGCCATTGCATTCAACTTTTCTTCAAACGACAATCGTTTTCCTTTTGGATTTTGCAAAAATGCAACAACTAGTGCAATCAAAAAACCGACTATCGTGGGCAGGGAATCACCAAACATTCCTCCCGCTCGATTATCCACAATACCAACAGCAATGAATAACACGAGGAATACCACTATCGGGAGCAATGCCCATGGATTTCCTTTTTTCATAATGGCTACCTACTTTCTACTTGACAGAATCTATCTGTTTTTTATTATGTTTATCATACACGATTTTCGTAGAAAAAACAAGGGATACGCACTGAGCATATCCCTTGTAAACGATTATCGACGCATCCGTCCAAATCGAATACCATCGGCTATCTGATTAACCGACCATACCGCGATAATTCCCAAACCGATACCCAATAAAGCACCTGCTAATACATCGGTTGGATAATGTACCCCAACATATAAACGGGAAAGTCCAATCAATCCCGCCAACAAATAACAAACTGTCCCTGCACGACGAGAATAACCAAAACAAGCCGTAGCTGCACAAAAGGACGAAAGGGTATGTCCAGAAGGGAAGGAGTATACATCCCCCGGAATCAATAACGGTATAATATCTGTATAAGTGCGAAACGGTCGCGGGCGAGCAATCCAATTTTTAAGCCACAGGTTTCCAACCAATACCCCTAGTACAAGCGCGACTAACATAGCCGTCCCCCAGCGCCGCGTGCGCGGTCGAACCAAAAAAAGCAATGCCAACACAAGCCACACTGCCCCGGCATTCCCCAACGAAGTGATAGCGATTACGACCGGGTTCAGCCACTCCTGTCGTATGTGTTCTGCAATCCAAATCAAAACTGCATGGTCTGCGGCTTGTATCCATTCCATATGCGCTGCGCCTCCTCATCTCTTATATTTCTTTATTGTATAAAATCCTGCCCACACTTGCAAGCAAAGAACAGTATAAATTGCGGTCGGTAAAAAATCTCAAAATCCCTCTTGACACCTTTTCAAAAATAGGCTATCATATACCCATAGTCTTTCATAAACTAAATTGATAAAAACGATGAATGGGTAAAGTAACTGTTTTGTCCATCTCAGAGAACTGCTGGTCGGTGAAAAGCAGTATGAACGGACAGTGAAACTCGCCTTGGAGTTGTGAACTGAACACTTCTTAGTAGGTTCTACCGGTTTTCCACCGTTATCTGGAAGGCATATTGTTAGATATGCGCTGAGGTGGTCGTCTCTTGGACGGCAATGAGAGTGGTAACGCGGAGTTTTTATGCTTCGTCTCTTAAAGTTTTTTAAGGGACGAAGCTTTTTGTTTTGTCCCGCAAATCCCAAACAGGTTTACAAGGAGGATTTCGATTATGGGAAGAACCATCCAGATTTTTGACACAACATTACGCGACGGCGAACAATCTCCCGGTTGCAGCATGAACTTAAACGAAAAAATTGAAGTGGCACGTCAGTTGGAAGCCATGAAAGTCGATATCATTGAAGCCGGTTTCGCCATTGCATCTCCCGGTGATGCTGCTGCCATTGCTGCCATTGCAGACAATGTTCACGACTCTACCATCTGTTCACTTGCACGTTGCGTTGAAAAAGATATTGACGCAGCCTACAACGCCATCAAACGCGCAAATTCTGCTCGAATTCATGTGTTTTTGGCCACTTCGCCGCTGCATATGCAATACAAGCTCAAGATGACCCCCGACCAAGTGTTGGAGTCCATCGCTCACAATGTCGCTTATGCCAAAAAGTATATGAGCAATATTGAATTTTCTGCTGAGGATGCTTGCCGCTCTGACCTTGATTTCCTGTGCAAAGCATTTGAAACCGCTATTCGTGCCGGTGCAACAACCCTGAATATTCCTGACACTGTGGGTTATATGGCTCCGAATGAATATGCGGCGCGTGTACGGTATCTGCGCGAGCATACCCCCGGCATTGAAAATGTAACATTGTCCTGCCATTGTCACAACGACCTCGGCATGGCGGTCGCAAACTCGCTGGCTGGTGTCGAAGCGGGCATCAACCAGATTGAATGTACCATCAATGGTATCGGCGAACGCGCTGGTAACGCTTCTATGGAAGAATGTGTTATGGCGCTGCGTGTACGGCATGACTATTATAATGTAGACTGCAATATTGATACCACGCAAATCTATCGCGCGAGCCGCCTGATTCAAACGATTACCGGTGTACCGGTTGCGCCTACCAAGCCCATTATCGGTGCCAATGCCTTTGCGCACGAATCGGGTATCCACCAGCATGGCGTGCTTGCGAACAAGGAAACCTATGAAATCATGACCCCCGAATCGGTTGGTATTCCGCAAAACGCCATTGTATTGGGCAAACACTCCGGTCGTCACGCCTTTGAAGACCGCCTGACCGCGCTCGGCTATCACCTCGATTCGGCTAAAATCGACAAGGCGTTTGCCAAGTTCAAACTGCTTGCCGACAAGAAGAAAGTCATCAAAGACCGTGACTTGGAAGCACTCGTCGGTGCGGTTCCGGTTACGGGCGGCGAGCGCTACACACTCATCAATTTTGTTATCAATTCGGGTAATTCCATCACTTCTACCGCTGTCATTCGCGTCAAGCACGGTGAAGATACCATCGAACGGGTTGCCGCTTCCGATGGCCCGATTAACGCCGCATTCCGCGCCATCAATAAGATTGTTGGTCGTGAGGTCGTTCTGGAAGATTACTCGCTGAAAGCAATGACCGAAGGTGAGGACGCGCAGGGCGAAGCTATCGTCAAAATCTCGGTCGATGGCAGCGAGATTGTGACCGGTCGCGGTGTAGCCGTTGACGTTATCGAAGCTTCGATTAAGGCTTATATCAACGGTATCAACAAATTCTATATGGAATAACCCAGACAGAGGAGCAAAACAACTATGGCAATGACAATGACACAGAAAATCCTCGCTAAACATGCGGGATTGGATTCGGTGACCGCAGGGCAGCTCATCGAAGCGCAAGTTGACCTGACACTTGCAAACGATATCACCGGCCCGGTCGCCATCCGTGAGATGGAAAAAGCCGGTTTTGATAAAGTATTTGACCGCACCAAAATTGCACTGGTTATGGACCACTTTGCACCCAACAAGGATATCAAATCGGCACAGCAATGCTTGGAATGTCGTGAATTTTCCAAAAAGTATGATATCGTCAATTTCTATGATGTGGGCGAAATGGGCGTAGAACATGCGCTGCTGCCCGAAAAAGGTCTGACCGCTCCCGGTGAACTCATCATCGGCGCCGACTCTCACACCTGCACTTATGGTGCGCTTGGCGCATTTTCTACCGGTGTCGGCTCTACCGACTTAGCCGCTGGCATGGCAACCGGCAAGGCATGGTTCAAAGTGCCTTCGGCTATTCGCTTCGTGCTCAAAGGCAAAAAAGCTCCTTGGATTTCGGGTAAGGATGTCATCTTACATATTATCGGCAAGATTGGCGTGGATGGTGCGCTGTATCAGTCTATGGAATTTACTGGGGAAGGCGTTGCAGAACTGTCCATGGATGACCGCTTCACCATTTGCAATATGGCAATTGAAGCCGGTGCGAAAAATGGTGTTTTCCCGGTAGATGACAAGACAATGGCTTATATCAAAGACCGTGTGCACCGTGATATTACCGTTTTTGAAGCGGACGCTGATGCAGAATATGAAGCAACCTATGAAATCGACCTGTCTACCCTTCGTCCGACGGTTGCTTGTCCGCATCTGCCCGAAAACACCAAGACGGTTGATGAGTTGGAGCATATCGACATTCAGCAAGCCGTTATCGGCTCGTGCACCAATGGTCGCATTGAGGATATGCGCATTGCCGCTTCTATCCTGAAAGACCGCCATGTTGCACCCGGCGTGCGCACCATTGTAATTCCGGCAACACAGGAAGTCTATCTCCAGTGCATTGAAGAAGGTTTGGCAAAAATCTTCATTCAGGCGGGTGCAATCGTATCTACGCCGACTTGCGGCCCCTGTCTGGGCGGTCATATGGGCATCCTTGCGCAAAATGAACGCTCGATTTCGACCACTAACCGCAATTTTGTTGGTCGAATGGGTCATATCACAAGCGAAATCTATCTGGCAAGTCCAGCAGTTGCCGCAGCTTCTGCTGTAATGGGTTATATCTGTGCGCCGGAAGACGTCAAGTAACAGGGAAGGAAAGCTGTCATGATTGTAAAAGGTTCTGTTTTTAAATATGGTGATAACGTTGACACCGATGTTATCATTCCAGCGCGGTATCTGAACATCGCAGACCCCGCCGAATTGGCAACGCACGCCATGGAAGATATCGACACCGATTTTGTGAAAAAGGTCAAGCCCGGTGATATCATTGTGGCAAACCGTAACTTTGGCTGTGGTTCTTCGCGTGAGCACGCGCCGCTGGTTCTGCGTGAAAATCAGGTTTCTTGTGTCATTGCCGCTTCGTTTGCACGCATTTTCTATCGCAATGCCATCAACATCGGTCTGCCGATTTTGGAATGTGAAGCCGCTGCAAACGGTATTCAGGCTGGGGATGAAGTGTCTGTGGACTTTGATACCGGTATTATCACCAACGTAACCCGCGGCGAAACCTATCAGGCTGCGGCTTTTCCGTCGTTTATCCAATCCATTATTCAAGCTGGCGGTCTGCTCAAATCCCTGAAAGAAAGAGGAGAATAATTCCCATGAATTATACCATTGCAGTTATCAAAGGTGACGGCATCGGCCCGGAAATCGTATCCGAAGCCATGCTGGTGCTGGAAAAAATTGGTCAAAAGTTCGGTCATACATTTACCTTCCAAGAGGTGCTGGCAGGCGGTTGTTCGATTGATGCAAACGGTATCCCGCTGACCGACGAAACGGTTGAAATCTGCAAAAAAGCAGACTCGGTTCTGCTTGGTGCGGTCGGTGGCCCGAAGTGGGACAATGTTCCCTCGGAAAAGCGTCCGGAAAAAGCATTGCTTGGTCTGCGTGCAGCGCTTGGCCTGTTCGCCAACATCCGCCCGGCTATGATGTACAGTGCGCTGTCCGATGCTTGCCCCATCAAAAAAGAAATCATTGGTGATGGGTTTGATATCGTTGTGTGCCGTGAGTTGACCGGCGACGTGTATTTCGGCAAGCACTATCGCAAGCAAAGTGAATGTGGCTGGGGCGAAATGGGCTGCGATGACATGAATTATTCAACCTATGAGGTTGAGCGCATTGCACGTCGCGCATTTGAAATGGCGCGTGTGCGCTCCAAAAAAGTGACCAGCGTAGACAAAGCCAACGTGCTGGAAACTTCGCGCGTGTGGCGTGAAACTGTCACCCGTGTGGCTGCCGAATATCCGGATGTGCAGCTCAATCACATGTATGTAGACAATGCTGCCATGCAGCTGGTGCACAATCCAGGGCAGTTTGATGTCATTTTGACTGGCAATCTGTTCGGCGATATTCTGTCTGATGAAGCGTCCATGATTACCGGTTCCATCGGTATGCTGCCGTCGGCTTCCATCGGGGAAACCGGTCGCGGCATGTACGAACCGATTCACGGTTCCGCACCCGACATTGCAGGGCAGGGCATTGCCAACCCAATTGCAACTATCTTGTCTTGCGCGATGATGCTTCGGTATTCGTTCGGTTTATCGGCCGAAGCCGATGCCATTGAAGCCGCAGTTGAAAAGGCACTCAATGACGGCTATCGCACAGCCGATATCGCTGCGCCCGGACAAAAAGCACTGTCTACCAGCGAAATGGGTCGCATCATCTGTGATAATTTATAATCTGTTCCTTTGTTCTTTCACAGTCGGCATCTTACTGGATGCCGGCTGTTTTTCTTTTTTGCACATTTTCTTGCGCTTTGGGGCATAAAAATTGCACGAAAAATCAAGATAAAGCATGAACCGGAAATAGGTCTTGTGATTTCTGGAAAAATGCGCTAGAATAAAATAGATATGAAATATGCTATGCAAGATGGAGATTCTGCTGTGAAAACTGCAAATATTTTAGGCGTTTCTTTTGACAACGTGACCTTGACCGAAGCGGTTGATGCCGCTATGGAACAAATTCGAGCTGGCAAAAAGGGATATGTTGTGACCCCAAATCCCGAAATCGTTTATCAAACGCTAGAAGACCCGGTTTTTCGTGATATTGTAAACCGCGCTTCGTTCGTACTGCCGGACGGCATCGGGATTATCTATGCAGCCCGTATTCTGGGTGTTCCGCTTTCCGGAAAAGTACCTGGCATTGACTTTGCAGATGCACTCATGTATCGCATGTCCAAAGAGGGAATGCGCCTGTTCCTTTTGGGCGCTAAACCCGGTGTGGCAGAGCAAGCTGCCCAAAACCTGAAAAAGAAATATCCCGGTCTGGTCATTGCGGGCACACAGGATGGATATTTTCAAGACGACCAGCAGGCAATCGACGCAGTAAAAGCTGTTGGTGGTGCAGATGTTATGTTCACCTGCCTAGGCGCACCCAAACAGGAACGTTTTATGGCTGGACATATGCAGGAACTCCCGGTTACTCTGTCCTGTGGTCTGGGTGGCTCGCTCGATGTCTTTGCCGGCACCGTTGCACGCGCACCAGAACTCTTTATCCGGCTTAATTTAGAGTGGTTCTATCGTCTGTGTAAACAACCCAGCCGTTTGGGGCGCATGATGAAATTGCCGCTATTTTTATTGATTGTCATTAAAACTCGTTTATTTGGAGGAAAACACGCATGACTGTACGGTTGCTGTCGCATACCCCCGACCCCGAACGCCTGATTGCGGCGGCGGCGAAAAATTGTTATTCATCTACCGATGTAGACGGAATTTTGGAGGGTCTGACCGAAGAAAAGACCCTGTCTTTTTTGCAAATGCTGACTGAAATTGGGCACGAAAGCCCCATTGAGCATGTCTCTTTCACCTTCGCAATCGAAGGCGTTTCCCGCTCGCTGCTCGCACAGATTACACGCCACCGCATGGCTTCGTACAGTGTACAGTCTCAGCGGTATGTCCGCGAACACGGGTTTGAATATGTGGTACCACCTGCTATCGAAAAAATCCCGCAGGCAAAAGCACAGTTTTTGCAGGCGATGGAGGACGACCAGCGCACTTATGAAGCGCTGACCGAAGCCCTGATGGAAGGCTATCTGAAAGAAAATTTGCAGGCTGGCATGAGCGAAAAAGCAGCGCGTTCCCAAGCTGAAAAAAAAGCCATTGAAGATGCACGCTATGTACTGCCCAACGCTTGCACTACACGCATTGTGATGACTGCAAATGCGCGTTCCTTGTATAATTTCTTTCGTCTGCGCTGCTGTAACCGCGCTCAATGGGAAATTCGTGCACTTGCCGAAGAGATGTACAAGCTGGTCTATGCTGTTGCTCCAACTTTATTCCGAAATGCAGGCCCCGCTTGTGTATCCGGCCCCTGTACAGAGGGCAAAATGACTTGTGGGCAGGCAAATCAGGTGCGCGCCCATTATCTGGCATTGCAGAACGCATCGTCATAACTGCTATTCTGCAAGCTCTTTCCGATTGAAACACAATCCACTCGAGAGAAGAAGGAATTACATGTTATTGGATTTTCGTGAAATTACGCTGGACGATAAAGCGCGGGTAGAAGCATGCGCCCGTGCACACAATTATCATCTGTGTGAACACTGCTTTGTTGACCTTTATATCTGGCGCGGTCATTATGATACTAAAATTTGTTTTTATGATACCTTTTTACTGGTCAAGATGAAGGATTCCGATTCCGGCCGCGAAATGTATTTGGCGCCTATCGGTGAGGGCAGTCTATGCAAGCCAATCGAAGCCTTGCGGCAGGATGCCGCTGAACGCGGCATTCCATTCTGCATGGTCTCGGTTGCGGAGGACATGATTGAACGCATGGAAGCGTGCTGCCCCGGACAGTTCGACTACTCATATAACGAAGGTTCTGCCGATTATGTTTATTTGAGCGAAAAACTGCAAACCCTATCAGGGAAAAAGCTGCAAACCAAGCGCAATCTGGTCAACCGTTTTCTTGCCGCTTACGAGGGGCGTTGGAGCTATGAAGACATCACGCCGGACAATGTGCGCGAAGCCCTCAAGTTTCATTTTAAATGGTGTGAACTCAACGGCTGCATGCGCGACAAAGCCTTTTTTGGTGAAACTTGTGCTATCGGTATCGCATTTAACAACTGGTCTGCATTGGATTTGCGCGGCGGTATCCTGCGATTAGATGGTGAAATTATTGCATTTACCTTTGGTTGTCAGGCAACGGACGATATGTACGTTGTACAAATTGAAAAGGCTGACCACAACATTGCCGGAGCCTATCAGATGATTAACCAGCAATTTGTCAAGCGCAATTGCACCAATGTAATGTATGTCAACCGTGAAGAAGATTTGGGTATTGAAGGATTGCGCAAAGCCAAACATTCTTATTACCCAGTCTTTTTATCCAAAAAATATGTGGCTGTTCCGAAAGGGGAAGGGCAATGATTCGCTTTGCCACGCCTTCTGATTTGCCAGAAATTCGTGCGCTGTGGGATGTCTGCTTTCCCGATGATTCCGGATTTAATCCCTACTATTTTTCTCATTTATTTTGTCCAGATAACACCTTGCTGTATATGGAGAATGGTCGGTTGGCGGCTATGACACAAATGTTACCTTATCATTTGCGTCAGGGAGAAAAAACGGTTCCGGTGACTTATATTTATGGTGCCTGCACCCATCCTGATTTTCGCCGCCGGCACTTGATGTCTCAATTATTGACGGCTTCATTTGAGATTGACCGTCAACAGGGGATAGCCGCTTCTATACTCATCCCACAGGAAGAATGGCTGTTCGATTTTTATGCCCCGTTTGGCTATGTTCCCGCGTTTTTTGCACAGACCCAATCGCTTGATGTCCAGCCGCAAACACACGCTGGTTTACGCGCGTTATGCACAGATGATTTGGTTGCCTGTGATGTGCTCTATACAGCACAGACTGCAAACTACGATATCACTGTGACGCGCACACCAATGCAATGGCAACAACAGCTCGACCTATTCGATGCGCTCGGATTGGGTGCATTCGCGTGGGCGCCTGATGGCATTTTTCAAGGGTATGCTTTTGTATGGCGGGAATCAACTGGACTGTGGGCACAGGAATTGCTGTGCCGCGACCCCAGACAGGAACAGATTTTTTGCCGTGCGCTGGCAGCACATGCAGGTTGCAGTTCCTTGCGCCTGACCGCTCCCGGTGAAAACGAAAAGCCGCTTGGCTGCATCAAATATTATGAACCGCAACCGTCTTTGCACGGTTATATGAATCTGATGTTAAATTGACTGCAAAGGAGAAAACTGTAATGGTATATGTATTTTTAGCAGACGGATTTGAAGAAGTAGAAGCGCTGACCCCTATTGATGTTCTGCGCCGTGCTGGCGTAGAAGTATGTACGGTTGGTATTACAGGCAAAACAGTAACCAGTTCCCATGGTGTTCCCATGGTGGCTGACCTTATGCCTGAGCAAACCAATCTGGACGCTGCCGAACTCATTTTCTTACCGGGTGGTATGCCGGGAACCAAGAATCTGTTTGCTTCGGACTTTGTACGCAATGCCGTCCAAGCGTTCGTTGACAGCAGTCGCTATGTATCTGCCATTTGTGCCGCACCTTCGATTGTTCTGGGTGGTATGGGGATACTGAAAGGGAAGCGTGCCACCTGCTATCCGGGAATGGAAGATGGCATGACCGGTGCAATTGCCCAAGACCTGCCCTGTGTATGGGATGGCAAAATTATTACTGGACGTGGCGCTGGCGCGGCGTTCGAGTTTGCATTGACGCTTTGTGAAGCGCTGTGTGGCCGTGAGACCGCTGACAAAATCGCCGCTTCGATGTGTTATGTGCGCGGATAAAACTGCTCTACGCAAAACGATGTTGTCTTTGCGTGCAACGCAATCTAATGCAGAACGCACAGACTGTGCTGCACAAATGGTGCGACAAATACTCACGCTGCCGGTCTATCAACAAGCTAAGACTGTATTTTGTTATTGTGCTACTGCACAGGAATTTTCAATGGATGCACTGTTATCGGATGCGTTGAAGCAGGGAAAACAGGTCTGTGTGCCACGCTGCGAATGTGCTGGTATCATGTCTGCGCGACAAATTCATTCCTTAGATGAACTTCAGCAGGGAAAATTTGGTATTCGTGAGCCAGAGGACAGTAGCCCTATCATACGCCCCGAACAGATTGATTTGTGCATCGTACCTTGTTTATGTGCCGACCAAGACGGCTATCGACTGGGGTATGGGGGAGGATATTATGACCGTTTTCTGGTGAAAACCACGGCCTATACCGTTCTGGTTTGTGCCGCTGCTCGGCTGTTATCCAATCCGCTTCCGCGTGAGGCAACCGATATTCCTTGTGACTGTATTGTAACGGAAAGGCAGGTACATAGGTGAAAAGTAAATCTGCACTTCGTTTGTGCCTGTCATTGTTCATCTGTTTCGCGCTGCTTATCGGCAGCCAATCCTTTTTACAAAGCCTTTTGACGCTCTATCCAGAATGGTTCTGCATCTTGTTCCATGCGGTTTCTATGTTCATCCCCATTGTACTGCTGCATTTGCTGATGCCACGCAAAGAAGTCTTTCGTCCGAAACTAAAACCTTCGCATATTTCCGCGGAAATGTTGAGCTTCACCCTTTGCGCAGGACTTTCTATCACCTTCGCTCGCTTTATTCTGGATTATCTCGTGTACCGTATTACCGGGTCGAATACACTTGCACTGCCTTTTTCGCTTCTGACCATCTCATTTGGAAATTCGGTTTCGGTGCTCGCACTATTAGCCGCTATTCTGATTCCAGCATTTATGGAAGAACTGTATCTGCGGGGTTATATTCAAACCTTTTTGAGTGAATACATGAGTACCCGACAAGTTTTAATTGTTCTTTCTCTTATCAGCACGATGTTGTATGGTTCCTTGCCTACATTCCCCGGCGGTTTCCTATTTGCGTTAGGCATGAGTTGGCTTGCCTTTGTATTCGGTTCTTTCTGGTATGCCGTGATTGCACATATTACATCTTCTGCACTATATTTATTTTTAGGCTGGATTGTTTCCAAATTTACAGTCTATGGCATTTTGCGGTTTTTACCGGCGCTATCCGCCATCTTTGCACTGTTATTCCTCTATATCGCACTGCGCTTGGCAGAGCGATTGATGTTGCGCCAACAGTTCAAAAAACTGCATTATGTACAGCACAGCGATTATTCCCTGAGCAAATTCGCTGGCAATGCAGCCGCACTCGCTTTTCTATTTGTATTTATCGCAAAAGCAGTGATTGGCATTATTTGACCGAGGTATTATCATGGAAAATCATCGCTACACACCCAAACATTCTGAATCCAAATCGCGTACCCGAAGTTCCAATAATACGCGCCGTAAAACAGGTTCGGCTGGTATGTCCAAAACCAGTTCGCGAAAGGATTCTTCGTCTACGGGTGGTTCTATTCGTCGCAACAGTGGACGCAGACAAGGAAACACTTCATCCTATATATACGACTATGACGACGATAATCTGTTTGAAGACGAAACCCCATCTGCGCGTTCTTCTCGCAAAAACGGTTCAAAAGGTAAAAAAAATAAAACAGGTTGTGCCTTGGCATCACTCTATTTCATCATTATCTTTGGGGTTTCAGTCTGCTTATCCCTTTTTCTGATTTTTGCCGCAAACGATGTACTCGCGCTGGTCAAAACCGATGACGACATTTCGGTTGTCATTTCTCAGGATACCACAGTAAGCGAAATTGGTAAGCAGTTGGATGAAAGCGGTGTTGTCAATTATGGCATTTTGTTCCGGTTGTTTAATACCCTAACGGGTGATGGAGATATCATTGTTTCGGCTGGGTCATACACGCTCAATCCAACAATGGATTATGGGCAAATCGTTCGCGCCCTGACCAAGACAACTTCCACAACAACGGTAAAGATAACCATACCAGAAGGCTATACGACTGCACAGATTCGTCAGACCCTTTTGGATAACAAAGTAACTTCTCAAGCGCTTTTGGATGATGCGTTGACTAATTACGCTTTTAAACATGAATTCCTCAAAGACCTTCAGCCACCAAAACAAAACTGGCTGGAAGGTTATCTGTTCCCAGACACCTATGAATTTGTTCAGGACAGCAAACAGCCAGTCTATGAAGTCATCAATGTGATGCTGAACAATTTTGATTCCAAATATGATGAATCTATTAAGGAAGGTGCCGAAAAACTCGGATTAAGTACCAATGAAGTGGTCATCATTGCCTCACTCATTGAGCGCGAAGCCAAAGAAATTGATGAGTTCGCCAAAATTTCAGGCGTTATTCATAACCGTCTGAACAACAGCAGCGAATTCCCTTATCTGCAAATTGATGCTTCTCTGCAATATGCTGTTGGTCATAACAATAAATTGACCGATGCAGACAAGGAATTGGATAGCCCTTACAACCTCTATAAATATAAAGGACTTCCGCCCGGCCCTATCTGTAATCCCGGTTACAATGCACTTTATGCCGCAACCCATCCGGACGACCACGATTATTACTATTATGTGGCTATGCCTGACGGCACGCACCTGTTTGCTGAAACCAACAGTCAGCACAACCGCAATCGCCAACGTGCAGAAGAAGCTTGGGCAGAGGCAAGTGAAGAATAAATCAGAACGGAGACTATCTGCTTTGAAAAAACCTGAGATTCTGTCACCTGCTGGTGACTTTGAAAAAATGAAATATGCCATTGCATATGGCGCTGACGCGGTCTATATGGCTGGTCAATCGTTTGGTATGCGCGCTGCTGCCGCAAATTTCAGCGCCGATGAACTGCGCGCGGGTATTGCTTATGCCCATGCGCAGGGCGTGAAGTGTTATATTACGGTCAATATCATTCCGTCCAATCAGGATTTGCAAACGTTGTCCGAATATCTGGCACTGTTGCAGGACTGTGGCGCCGATGCCATCATTGCCGCTGATGTGAGCGTGGTTGCGCTGGCAAAAAAATATGCCCCCAAAGTCCCGCTGCATATCAGCACCCAGACCAGCATTTTAAACTATGAAGCGGCAAACTTTTGGGCAGAACAGGGTGCTGAACGCATTGTGCTTGCCCGTGAACTATCTCTTGCAGAAATTGCGGAAATCCGCGCCAAAACACCCAAAGAACTGGAAATCGAAGCCTTTGTACACGGTGCTATGTGCATCTCGTATTCCGGCCGCTGTTTGATTTCTCAGTACATGACCGGCCGAGATGCCAACCATGGCGCTTGTGCACAGCCCTGCCGCTGGAAATATTCCTTGGTAGAAGAAAAACGACCGGGAGAATATTTCCCGGTGGAGGAGGACGACCGCGGCACCTATCTGTACAATTCTAAAGATTTGTGCATGATTGACCATATCCCCGAACTTATCCAAGCCGGTATTGACTCGTTCAAAATTGAGGGCCGTAACAAGACGGCTTACTATGCAGCAGGCATTACTTCGGCTTATCGCCGTGCAGTAGATGCCTACTGTGCGCAGCCCGATAACTTTGTCTTGCCCGCCGATATCCGAGAGGAAATCGGCAAGGTGAGTCACCGCAACTACTATACCGGATTCTATTTCGGTTCGGAAGAAAACGGGCAGTTCTATGAGGACAGCCAGTATATTCGGGATTGGGAAGTGACCGGCTTATTGGCTCAGGCAGATGATACTGGTCATGCCGTGTTTACCTTAAAAAACCGATTTTATCCGGGCGATACGCTGGAATTGCTCCAGCCCGGTCATGAACCTTACACGTTCCAAGTCAATGAAGTGAAAGACGATGACGGAAACCTGCTCTCGGTCGTACATCACCCTGAAATGCGTTTCCATCTGTCCTTTCCGTTCGCCGTTGCACCCTTTGCCATCCTGCGCAAGGAACGCAAGAACTGATTGACAAACGCACAAAATATGCTACAATATTTTATGTAATATTTTGATAAGCAATGAAGAACCGAGCCAGATTCGCAGCCTTTAGAGAGAAGGGGAGTGGTGGAAGCCCTTCGGTCAGCGGTCTGTTGCAGCCAGTTTGGAGCTTTCCGCGAAATCGGACGTATTTTCTGCGTTAAAGAATACCTGAGATGCCATTCCATATGGCAATTAGGGTGGTACCGTGAAAGTATACGCAGCTTTCGCCCCTAAATTGGGGTGAAAGCTGTTTTCTTTTGCAACCCGCTTTTCTTTGCTTTATTTTTAATTCACATTGGAGGAAACACACTATGCAGTACAGAGGCTTAAATGAGCTTCGCGAAATGTATCTTTCGTTCTTTGAGAGCAAAGGTCATCTGCGTCTGCCCAGCTTTTCGCTGATTCCGCAGAATGACGCTTCTTTGCTTCTCATCAACTCCGGTATGGCTCCCATGAAGCCATTCTTCACCGGCGAACAGGAACCCCCGCGCCGTCGCGTCACCACCTGCCAAAAGTGCATTCGTACTGGCGACATTGAAAATGTCGGCAAAACTGCCCGTCATGGCACTTATTTTGAAATGCTCGGTAACTTCTCGTTTGGTGACTACTTCAAACGTGAAGCCATTCATTGGAGCTGGGAGTTCTTGACCTCTCCTGAATGGGTGGGCATTGACCCTGGCCGCCTGTATCCGTCCATTTATGTCGATGACGACGAGGCGTTTGAAATCTGGAACAAGGAAGTTGGTATTCCTGCCGAGCGCATTTTCCGTTTCGGTAAGGGCGATAACTTCTGGGAACATGGCTCCGGCCCGTGCGGCCCATGCTCGGAAATTTATTACGACCGTGGCGAAGAATATGGCTGCCACAAGCCCGATTGTACGGTCGGCTGCGATTGTGACCGCTATATGGAAGTATGGAACAACGTATTCTCCCAGTTCAACAATGACGGTCACGGCAACTATACCGAACTCAAGCAGAAAAATATTGATACCGGTATGGGTCTGGAACGTCTGGCTTGTGTGGTACAGGGCGTTGGTTCGCTGTTTGAAGTCGATACCGTGCGCAATATTATGAAGCACATCGAACGCATTGCAGGTGTAGAGTATCACAAGGACGAAAAAGTAGATATCTCGCTTCGCGTTATCACTGACCACATTCGTTCTACTGCTATGATGGTCTGTGATGGTGTTATTCCGTCCAATGAAGGTCGCGGCTATGTACTGCGCCGTTTGCTGCGCCGCGCTGCTCGTCACGGAAAATTGCTCGGCATCAATCGCCCGTTCCTGTCCGAAGTGCTCGACACGGTAATTGAAGAAAACAAGGGTCATTACCCCGAACTGGCACAGAAGAGCGACTATATTCATAAGGTCATCGAAATGGAAGAAGCGCGTTTCGATGCTACCATTGATAGTGGTCTGTCCATCCTCAATGAAATGATGGATGCTGTCAAGCAGCAGGGCAAGACCGAACTGCCTGCCGCAGATGCGTTCAAGCTGTATGACACATACGGATTCCCGATTGACCTGACACTGGAAATTCTGGAAGAACAGGGCATGACGACCGACCGTGCTGGATTTGATGCTTTGATGAACGAACAGCGTGTGCGTGCGCGTGAAGACCGCAAGAAGATGGGTGACCTGGGTTGGGCTTCGGAAAATCTGGGTCTTGACAAGTCCATCAAAACCCGATTCGATGGTTATACCACCTTCGACGAACAGGCAACTGTACTTGCTATCGTTGCAAATGGTGAGGTTTCCGGCTCGGCTGCAACCGGCGATTCAGTCACTATCGTACTTGACCATACGCCGTTTTATGCTGAAATGGGCGGTCAGGTTGCAGACTTCGGTACCTTGACCAACGACAAGGGGCTGTTGGTTCGTATTTCTGATGTTCAGAAGACCAAGGACGGCAAATTCATGCATATTGGTAAGGTGGAATCCGGTGTAGTTGCAATCGATGACCTTGTAACTGCTTCGATTGACACCGCACGTCGTCAGGCAATCGCACGTTCGCACACAGCAACTCATTTGCTGCAAAAGGCGCTGCGTATGGTACTGGGAACCCATGTTGAGCAGGCTGGTTCGTACACCGATGCCGACCATGTTCGCTTTGACTTCACTCACTTTGCCGCTGTCACTCCGGAAGAACTACTCAAGATTGAGGATATCGTAAACGATGCCATCTTTGCCGCTTATCCGGTTATTACCGAGGAAATGCCCATTGACGAGGCGAAAAAGCGTGGTGCAATGGCGCTGTTCGGCGAAAAATATGGCACCACTGTTCGCGTGGTACAAGCTGGTGACTTCTCGATTGAACTTTGTGGTGGTACCCATCTGACCAATACGGCTCAGGCGGGCATGTTTAAAATTATCTCGGAAAGCTCGGTTGCAGCCGGTGTGCGTCGTATCGAAGCCTTAACGGGTAAGGGTGTACTCAATTTCTTGCAGGAAAAGCAGACGTTGATTTTGGAAGCGGCAAAAACGCTCAAGACCACGCCGCACGACCTGCTCAACAAGGCAGAGCAACTCCTGAACGACCTGCGCGACTCCAGCCGTCAGGTAGAAAAGCTCAATGCCAAGGTCGCAAACCTGCAAATGATTGACCTGTTTAATCTGTCGCGCGATGTAAAAGGCGTCAACGTCATTGCCGCCAAGCTGGAGGATGTAACCCCTGATATGCTGCGCGCAATGGGTGACCAGATTAAGGAAAAAGCGCCCAAGATGGTGGCTGTTCTGTCCACCGTTGGCGAAGGCGGAAAAATTAACTTCTTGTGTGTCTGTGGTGCCGAAGCGGTCAAGCTGGGCGCACATGCGGGCAAAATCATTAAAGAAGTCGCCAAAATGTGCGGCGGTGGCGGCGGTGGTCGTCCCGACAATGCAACAGCTGGCGGTAAGGATGCTTCCAAACTGGAAGAAGCACTCGAAGCGGTGAACAACATCGTAGACGCACAGCTTTCCTAATCTGTGCGCACTGCGCTTCAAAGGAGGTTTTTCAATGGATTGTCTGTTCTGCAACATCGCGGCGGGCAAAATTCCGTCCAAAAAGGTTTATGAAGATGACCTGTGCTATGCCTTCTATGACATCGACCCTCAGGCACCAACGCACTTTTTGGTCATCCCCAAGACGCATATTGCGTCGGTTTCGGCGGTCACACCGGAAAATGAAGCCATTGTTGGCCATATCTTCTCGGTTATCGCCAAAATTACCAATGAACTTGGCTTGGAAAGCTACCGCGTAGTTTCCAATATTGGCGAACAGGCCGGTCAATCGGTCTTTCATCTGCACTTTCATGTGCTGTCTGGTCGAGATATGACCTGGCCGCCGGGCTGATGAATGGTATCAGAAAAAGTGGCGCGCAGAAATGCCGCCACTTTTTCTCTATCAGCATAGGGGAGGGGGCTTATATGCGCCGATTTGTCTTTTTCTTTGCCCTCGCGTTTGCGTTTGGCATTGGGTTGACGCTCGTTTTTCCAAATAGTATGCCGAAACTATTACGCCATGCACCATTGGTTATTTTAATTACGGTGTATGCTGTGTTTGTCGCGCGCTACTTTGCAAAACCACTTGTTATTTGTCTATTGATTGGTATTGCAGCAGGTAGCCTATATGCTTCCGCCTATCACAAAATAGTTGTGGAGCCAGTCAGCACCCTAACCGGACACACTGTCCTAATCGAAGCTGAAGTGCGCGCCGAACCAGATATCTACGACAACAATCAACGGGCAGAAGTCAAAATTATGAGTGATTCGGCTAGCATTGACAGCCTATTTCCAACATTCTCTGCTATCGGCTATTTACCACTCACCGAAACACCGCTGACACCCGGCGATAAAGTGCGTGTATTGGTTTCTTTCTATGAACCAACTGCACGACAAGGGTTTGACCGTCAGCGCTACCAGATGTCAAACGGCAATTTCATCTCTTTTTCTTACCAGAAAGACCCGGATACCAAAGAACCTGCACAATTCTCGGTGCAAAAAGCCGACCATATCCCGCTATATTATCGCCCACAAGCTTGGGCGCGACAGTTTGGCAACCAGATTCTGCAAGCATTACCCGATAGGGAAGCCGGATTTTTATATGCGCTGCTGCTGGGAAATCGCGCTTATTTAGACCCCATCGACCAGCAAAATTTGCAAAAGGTGGGACTCAGCCATATCATTGCAGTATCTGGTATGCACCTGATGTTTCTCATCGGACTGATTCACCGGCTATTCAGTCGAAAAATCGGTGTGCCGCTTTCTTTTATCGTCATCTTGATTTTTATTCCCATGGCGGGCAGTTCTCCGTCCATCATCCGTGCCGGTATCATGGCATCGCTGTCCGGCATCGCCTTTCTGTTTGGCAGGGAAGCGGACGGTCAAACTTCACTTGGCGCTGCGCTTGTGCTTTTATTAACGCTTAATCCGTATTCGCTGTTTAGTCTGAGCTTGCAACTGTCTTTTTTGTCCACTTTTGGAATTTTACGTTATGCGTCACGCATGGAACACACTTTATTTGGTGCATGGTACACCCATACTTCCAACCCTATTTTGCATAAACTATTAGAAACGGCTGGGGCAACTATTAGTTGTTCGCTTTGTGCGACCCTGTTCACTACACCCGTTTTGGTTTCCACTTTCGGCTATATTACGCTATTGTCGTTGCCCTCTAACTTACTTACGCTCAGTGTTATCAGCTTGATTTTCAGTTTGGGAGTCTTTTTCTGTCTGCTCCCGTTTGCATCCGGTCTACTTGCGGGCATTTTACGCCCGCTGATTGATTTCGTATTCTGGTGTGCACAGACATTGGGGCAATGGCACTGGGGGATTCTATATTGGGAGGAAACCAGCGGTAAAATTGCGGTGGGTGCAACCTTACTGTTGATTTTTCTGATTTTGGCTCACCGTCACGTCAAGCCCAAAATCACGATTCCAATTTGCTGTTGTGTGCTCATTGGTGCGACCAGTTACGCTCATTTCGTACACGCAAATACAACACGGGTAACGTTATATGCAGTAGGGGATGGGCAGATGATTTCCATTGCCGACGGATATAATACATTATCTTTGATTGACTGCGGCTGTGCTGCAAATCAGGATGGCCTGCAGATTTTACGCGAAAGTATGAATTGGTATGGATTTTCTGAATTAGATACCATTTTACTGACCGCGGTAGACAAAGGGCACGCACGCAACATCGCTGGAATTCTTGACTCTATCCCAACCCGGAAACTTATTATTCCAGCTAACGTCAGAGAAAGTGAAACACTAGAAGAATTGACAGCAGCAGTTGCTCGTTCTGGTGTACCGCTGACCGTTTGGGATGGGGAAGCGGTCGATTTTCCTGGTCTTGCACAGACAACAGTGCTTGGAACGATTGACAGAAAATTGGGCGTTCATTTGCAGGATGGCACACTGGATTTACTAATTCTGCATAGCATGACACAGAATATGTTATCTGAACTATTGGAACAATCACCAGTTCAGGCACAGCAGGTCATTTTAGCCAATCAATTTGAAAAACAAGAGCAATTGGAGCAGGCATTAAACATTATGCAACCACAAGAAATCCTGCTATCGTCTGGGTATACTTCGGTGCAAACACTGTTTGGTGTTCCTGTGCGCTCGACGCTGGACACGGGCGACATTGTTTGGTCAATTCCCCATATTTAAGGAGCATTTATGGCAAAAAAACAAGAAGAAACTGGATTTCCCGCCTTAAAACAGGCGCTGAAATCGGGCGAACTGAATCGCCTTTATATTTTTTCAGGTGAAGAAAGTTATCTGCGTATGCACTATCTCAATGCTTGCAAAGATGCTATTTTAGGGGATGGCACGTTCGCGGAATTTAATCTATTTGAATTTGACGGCAAGTCGGTTACACCAGACCAATTGCGTGACGCGATTGAAAGTTATCCTGCTATGGCTGAACGAAAGATTGTCATTGTGCACGATTTCGACCTGTATAAAATGCCTGCGGCTTTTCAGGATTTCCTGCCATCACTGCTTTCCGATTTGCCCGAAACCGTTTGTCTCATTTTTCATTATGATACACTGGAATTTAAACCAGATAAACGCCTGAAAATTCATTCTATTTTGTCCAAAGCAGGTACTTTTGTACAGTTTGAACCATTGGATGAACGACAACTTGTGGACTGGATTCGCCGCCGTTTTCGGGCACTGCAACGCAGTATTGACGACGAAACGGCACGTTATCTGATTTTCTTGTGCGGCAATTCTATGACAAATTTGATTACTGAGATAGAAAAAGCTGCCGCTTTTAGTACCACAGGACAAATCAAGCGATATCATATTGATGCCGTTTGCACCAAAGTGTTGGATGCAGTCGTTTTTGACTTGAGCGACGCTATCACAGAACGCCGATTTGACCGTGCAGTTGCACTTGTTCATGACTTATTGGCACAAAAAAATCCAGAAATCGTCATTTTCTCAACTATTGCACGCCATATACAGCGCTTATATGCCGCAAAGCTGAATGAATGCGCACACGGCAGTGAAAAAGAATTACTCACCCTGCTCGGTTCAGCTTCGCCATATTATGCGCGACGCATTCGTACCGCGGCACATCGACTGCCTGAACACTGGCTTCGACAATCGGTTGTATTATGTGGGCAAACCGATGCCGCATTAAAGAGTAGTGCGGCAGATAAACAGAAATTGATTGAGCTGACTTTGTTGGAAATGGCAGCCGGATTGGAGCAAACATGATAAAAATTAAAGAAGCGATTATCGTGGAAGGGCGTTATGATGTCAATACGGTCAAACAGCTAGTCGATACCATCGTATTGGAAACCGGTGGTTTTCGTATTTTTTCTGACAAAGAACGTTTGGCCATGTTTCGACGATTGGCACAAAAACGCGGTCTATTGATTTTAACTGACAGCGATGGGGCAGGGCTGGTCATTCGTAACTACCTCAAGGGCGCTATCCCAACTTCACAAGTCAAACATGCCTATATTCCAGAAATTTTTGGCAAGGAATCGCGCAAACGTGCACCATCCAAAGAAGGAAAACTAGGGGTAGAAGGCATGAAACCCGAAGTTTTACGAACAGCATTACAACGCGCTGGTGCAACCATCTTGGACAATGAAACAGAGCAGGGGGGAAGTGCATCGGTTAAGCCCATTTGTAAAGCTGACCTGTATGCGCTCGGGTTATCCGGTCGTCCGGGCAGTGAGCATCTACGCGAACAGGTATTGCACGAACTGGCGCTGCCCAGTCATTTATCCGCCAATGCACTCATTGAATTTCTCAATGTGGTATCTAATCTAAACGAATTAACCGCGCTTGTCGAAGAAGTTCGCAAAAAGTCCTGACAAAGCCTTGACAATCCTTTTCTGTATAGTATAATGATATCAGAAATTACAAATCGTTCTGTTTCAGGGCGGAGTGAAAGTCTCCACCGGCAGTGAATCAGTCTTTGTACTGCAAGTCTGCGAGCCGAAAGGCAGGATGGGTGAGAATCCCAACCGACGGTAAAGTCCGGATGAAAGAAACAGGTGACATAGCAGCAGTACATGCTTTCCTATGCCCACTATTTACGCCCCGAGGATTTTCCCTTGGGGCTTTTTTTCCCAACAGGACGGTAGGAAAGAAGGAGTTTTTTCATGATGACCAAAACAATGAAGATTACTTACACCGCTGTGTTTGCGGCAATTGCAACGGTTTTGATGTATTTTGAATTTCCGTTGCCGTTCATGCCGCCATTCCTGAAAATCGACCTGAGCGGCGCAGTAATTCTGATTGGTGCGTTTATCTTTGGTATTGGCCCCGGTATCGCAATGGCAGCCATCAAAGACCTGATTCATGTGACACAAACTCAAACGGCTGGCACCGGTGAATTACAGGATTTTATCTTAACTTGTACGCTGCTTATACTTGCGGTTTCGTTTTATCGTTTCCATAAGTCGAGAAAAGGCGCATTCTGGGGCTGTGCGGTTGGAACCGTTGCAATGTCTATTGTGGCAATGATTACCAACAAACTGATTATTTTGCCGTTTTATGTCAAGGGTATGGGCTGGAATTTGGATATGATTTTTGACCTGTGCAAATCGGTGAATCCAGCAATTGACGGCATGAACGCATATTTGTTCCTAGCAGTTTTTCCGTTTACGATGATAAAAGGATTTCTGATTACATTTATCACAATTTTAGTTTACAAGCGTTTAAGTGTATTCATTAAAGAAAAACAATTAAATGCACAACATCCGGCAGCTTCGATTTGAATATAATAAAAAGAACCGCAATTTTGCGGTTCTTTTTATTATATAAATGTAATCAGTCAAACTAGCTTAAAAGAAGATTTTTGGAAGAAGAGGCTTTTTCTCCTGCTCTCAACTATACAAAATCTTTATTTTGCTCAATTATAAATTTACGAGAAAAACCACCCTTCCGGCGGTTTTTCTCCATCTCTTCCTAAATTTAGCAACCCAATCGTTGCTGTATTTTATCAATGGCATCTGCAACGGCATCATGTGTATTCGCACGCACCACGCAGGACGCTGCCTGCAAAATTTGCTTTTCCGCATTCTTTGGTGCAAAACTAAAATCTGCTTGCTGAATCATTCCCAAATCATTGCCGCTGTCGCCAATCGCACAAATCATTTTAACGCCCAATTGCTTGCGCAATGTCTGCAACGCTTTTCCTTTATCCGCTTCCGGTTCGGTCACTTCCAAAAAAACAGACGCCGACGAAACGGCTGTGTATCGCTGCAAGCGCTCTGCACAACTCTCCCGCACCTGCTTTAACACTTTTGGCTTTCCTGTAAAATTGGCTTTATATAAGCTTATCCCATCCCTATACGTTGAAAAGTCGCTGAACTCACATTCTGCCATCTGCTGATGTTGCATAGACTGCGGACTACTGCGATATAAATATACGGCATCTGCGGCAAACATTTCACATCCAACTTGCGGAAATTTGGTTTCAATTTCTTTTACCAAATCCCAAATATCTTCCCGCAACGTAATTTTTTCTATGGTGTTTCCGTTTGCATCCCGCAATAATGCACCATTTAAGTATACACGCAGCATTTCCGGTGGCAATATCGCTTCAAACTCTGTTGTCGTCATTGGAGGCCGTCCCGTCGCCATACAAAACAAACCGCCCTCTGATATAAAATTTTGTATAGCACGCAGATTACCCGCTGAAATACCTTTCTTATTATCCAGCAAGGTACCGTCCATGTCACTCATCAACAAAACACCGTCAAATTTACCCATTTTCACGCACCATTTTCTCTAAAATTGTTGTAAAATACGTCGGAAGCGGCGCTTCAAACGTCATTTTCTCTTTACTTCTCGGATGATGCAGCGTCAACCGAAATGCATGAAGGCACTGACCATCCAAATAATGAAAGCGGTCTTTCTTCATCCCATACAGCGGGTCACCAATGATTGGATGTCCGATAGATGCCATATGTACTCGAATTTGATGGGTTCGACCGGTTTCCAACTGAAATGCCATATGACTATACCCGCGATATCGTTCCAACACCTGATAATGTGTGATTGCTGGGCGACCATCTGCAACAATCGCCATTTTCTTTCGGTCAATTTTATGTCGTCCGATTGGTTGGTCAATCGTTCCGCTATCCTGTCGGGGTGCCCCTATCACAATGGCCTGATATTCCCGCGCCGCCGAATGGCAGGCAATCTGTTCGGCAAGTGATTGATGCGCCAAGTCATTTTTTGCTACCACCAACAAGCCGCTGGTGTCCTTATCAATCCGATGTACAATACCCGGTCGAATCACACCATTGATACCGGATAACCGTTCCCCACAATGAAACATCAACGCATTGACCAAGGTACCGTCCCAATTCCCTGCTGCCGGATGCACCACCATACCGCGCGCCTTATTCACGACGATGATATCATCATCTTCATATATGATATCCAAAGGGATGTCTTGTGGTACAATCTCTACTGTTTGCGGTTCGGGCATTTGTACATAAATCTGTTCCCCTGCTGAAACCTTATAATTTTTCTTTGCACTCTTCCCTGCTGCAAGCGTCACATTTCCCTGCTCTATCCAACTTTGCGCCATGCTGCGTGTGACACCGTCCAACTGTTCAGAAAGATAACTGTCCAGTCGTTTTGCTGCATCCGCCTCCTGAACAATCAAAACCTGTTCATTCATGGGTCGGCACCGCCTTATCATGCTGAATCAAGAAATAATAGAAAAATAGTATCATGCCAACGACCACATAAACATCGGCTACATTAAATACAGGAAAATGAATCAAACAGAAGTCAAACAAATCGACGACGAATCCATGCCATACACGGTCAATTAAGTTGCCCAGTGCCCCCGCTGAAATCAAGTACAGCGAAACTTTCCCTAGCGATGTGCGAATATATCCTTTTTTCAGTACATACACCACCGCTGCCAAAATAATTGGTGTAATGCACAAAAATAAAATACGCTGGTCTTGCAGTATACCAAATGCCGCGCCGCGATTCTCTACATAGGTCAAATGAAATACACCGTTTATCAGTGGGATGCTGCCTATCTGTGCCAGCACATGCAATGCCCAATACTTTACAACTTGGTCAAGTGCAATCAGTACGACAAGAATCAGTGCAACAATCATAAAAAACCTCCTCTCAAAAAGAGGGCAGGCATATTAACTGCCTGCCCTTTCTGTTTTTAGCCAACAACTGAAGCGCAACGCGCGCACAGTGTAGGATGCTTAGAATCCTGTCCAATCGAATCGACATACATCCAGCAGCGCTCACACTTTTCACCCGATGCGCGTTCGATTGCAACACGGATTTCCGGCAGGTTCTCGCCCTGCATTCCCTCACCCGCACCGCGTACCACGCGCAGTTTGGATACAATGCACAAAGCTGCCAGTTCATCCGCCGGAACACGCTCCAACAATGCTGCAATCTCGCCTTCAGCATAAACGGTCACCCATGCTTCCAGCGGCTTACCAATTACCTTATTCTTACGCGCTTCTTCCAGCGCCTTGTTTACATCGTCACGCAGACCAATCAGCTTTTCCCACTTGTCTGCATCCTCAGCCGCAAATGCCCATGCTTCCTGTACCTTGGGCATCTGGTTGAGCACAATGTTTGCCGGGTCATCACCATCACGATGCGGCATTGCCTGCCAGATTTCATCGGCAGTAAAGCACAGAATCGGCGCAATCATGCGTACCAGTGCATCCAGAATTTCATACATCGCGGTCTGTGCCGAACGGCGCAGGACACCCTGCTTGTCCTCACAATACAGGCGGTCTTTGACAACATCCAAATAGAAGTTGGACATATCCACAACACAGAATTTGTGAATAGCGTGCAGGACTACATGGAACTCGTAGTCGTCATAGCCCTTGATAACCTTTGCAACCAGCTCATTGAGCTTCATCAATGCCCAGCGGTCAAGCTCACACATCTGGTCGTATGCTACTGCATCTGCCTTGGGGTCGAATCCATCCAGATTGCCCAGAATATAGCGCGCTGTATTGCGGATTTTCAGGTAATTCTGCGACAGGTGCTTGAACATTTCCTTGGAAATGCGCATATCCTGACGATAATCTGCCGAAGAAACCCACAAACGCAAGATATCTGCACCATACTGGTTCAAAATCTCCTGTGGGCTGATGCCGTTGCCCAGCGACTTGGACATCTTTTGGCGTTCTTCATCGACAATCATGCCGTGTGTGATAACCGTCTTATACGGTGCAATGCCCTTGGTAGCAATCGCAGTCAACATGGACGACTGGAACCAACCGCGGTACTGGTCATTACCTTCCAGATACACGTCAACCGGAACCGGCTGACCTTCGCGCTGTTCGATGACTGCAGCCCAGCTCGAGCCGGAGTCAAACCACACGTCCATCGTGTCAGTCTCCTTATCGAACGAATGGCAACCGCATTCACATTGAACATCGGACGGCAGAATATCTGCTGCATCCAGCTCAAACCATGCGTTAGAGCCTTTCTCACGGAACAGCTTGGATACCAGTGCAATGGTCTGTTCATTGACCAGCGGCTTGCCGCAATCCTTACAGAAGAAAATCGGGATGGGTACGCCCCAAATACGCTGACGCGAAATGCACCAGTCTGAGCGCTCCATAATCATCGAGGTCATGCGCTCCTCACCCCAGCCGGGCAGCCAAGTGATTTCATGGCAAGCCTTAACTGCGTCATCCTTGAGCGCGTCCACCGAACAGAACCATTGCTCGGTTGCACGGAAAATAATCGGATTCTTGCAGCGCCAGCAATGCGGATAGCTGTGCACAATGTCCTCAATCGCCAGCAGTGCATTTTGCTCGCGCAGGTCGTCCAAAATTACTGGTGTGGTTTTCTCATAGTACATACCCGCATATTTGCCTGCGTCTGCTGTTGCATAGCCCTTGCCATCTACCGGCACGATAATCGGGATATTGTACTTCTGACAAACAATAAAGTCATCAGCACCAAAGCCCGGTGCCGTGTGAACACAACCGGTACCAGCGTCCAGTGTAACATGCTCGCCTGTGATGATAACCGATTCGCGGTCCATAATCGGGTGCTTGGTTTTCATCATTTCCAAGTCCGAACCCAACAGCGTTGCCAGCACTTCCCACGAGTCAATACCCGCCGCTTTCATAACGCTCTCGACCAGTTCTTTTGCAAGAACGTAAACTTCGCCATTTGGCACCTTAACCAAATCATATTCAAAGAACGGATTGACCGAAATTGCTAAGTTGCCCGGCAGCGTCCAAGTGGTCGTTGTCCAGATAACGAAGTAAACATTTTCCTTGGTGCCAATCGCCTTTTCAATCACACACTTGTCGTCGGTGACGGCAAACTTGACATAGATGGACGAACACGGCTCGTCCTGATACTCGATTTCGGCTTCTGCCAGTGCGGTTTCATCGTGCGGGCACCAGTAAACCGGCTTGAGTCCCTTATAGATATAGCCCTTCTTGGCCATCTCTCCAAAAATTTCAATCTGCTTGGCTTCAAAGTCATGGGTCAGCGTCAAGTAGGGGTGCTCCCAGTCTCCGATAACGCCCAGTCGGCGGAACTGCTCGCGCTGGGTATCTACATGCTCACGCGCAAACGCTTCACACTTCTGGCGGAACTCGCTGACAGAAGCCTTGTCACGGTCCATGCCATACGCTTTAATCGCTTGACGCTCAATCGGAAGGCCGTGTGTATCCCAGCCCGGCACATAGGGTGCCTGAAATCCTGCCATATTCTTATAGCGGACAATAAAATCTTTCAGCACCTTGTTCAGTGCGTGACCCATATGCAGATTACCGTTTGCATACGGAGGGCCATCGTGCAGAAGAAAGAGCGGCTTTCCCTCATTCTTCTTCATCAGCGCATGATAAAGCGCGTTGCTGTCTTGGTTCCAGTCAGCCAAAAATCCTGGCTCCCGTTTGGGCAGATTGCCACGCATGGGAAAATCGGTTTTGGGCAGATTGATGGTTTGATTATAATCCTGCGGCATGATACCGTGTCCGTCCTTTCGTTTGTTTCTCTATTAGTCGTTTTCGGGTTTGTAGTCCGCACCGAACTTCAATTCACCGAAATCGAAACGCGCGGTTGCTTGTTCATGCAGGCGCTGCGTGTCAGAATTGATGCCGTGCTGACGGCTGGATGCCAGATTGACTTCGGAAATGGTGAACTTCTTTTCCTTCTGCATCTCTACATATTGCTTGACATCCTCAGGTAATTCCTGATTGCGCGGAATCTGTGCTGGCGGAATGTCCGAAATAGCGGGCATAGGCGCTGTTGCATCGACAGCAGGCATGGAAACGTGTTCCGTAGATGCAGCAGATGACGCTGTCTCCATGTCTGATTCACCAGAAGACACTGCCGGGTCGGCTGGCTGCAATTCAGGAGCAGCTGCGAGTTTAACCAGTATTTTTTTCTGTGCTTCATAAACAGCCGTCATTTTGCTGAGAAAATCAGCATTATTCTTTTTGGCAATTTCCAGCCGCTGTTCCTCGGCTGCAATCTCGGCTTTTAATTCCTTGACCCGAATTTCATACTTGGCTTTTGCCTCATCAATAATCTGTTGGGCTTCCAGCTTTGCTTTGTCCAATGTTTCCTGTGCAATGCCCTGTGCCGAAACCAGTGCGCGGCGCATACCATCTTCCACCGAACGATACTCGTCAATCTTATCGACCAGTACCTTCATCTTTGATTTCAATGCTGCGTTTTCCTTCTGCATGGCTGCATAGTCCTCGGTAATCTGCTCGATTACCTCATCGACCGATTTCGGGTCATATCCGTTGAACATCGCCTTTTCAAAGGTCAACGCCTGAATTTCCTGAACCGTCAGCATAGTTTTTATCCTCCGAACTAGAATGAAGTAATTCTCTTTTCCTGCAAGGCAAAATGGCCGGAGTATCCCCAGCCACATCACTCTGTTATCAGAACCGTAACAGACTGTATAAGATGCGCTCCACCACGGTGAGCGCGATAAACGCGCACAAGAATGGGATGTCCAACATCATGCCGCGAAATGCACCAACACGGTCAAGCAGCGCACGAAACGGCATGATAATCGGTTCGGTCACAAAGTAAAGCACCTCACTGATTTTACTGCCGTGAGACTGCGGGAACCATGAGAAAATCGCGCGAGCCAGCAGAAAAAACTGCAACAGCTCGATAATTCTTGTCACCAAAAATATAAAATAATAAGAAAACACGCTATACCTTCAATCAAATATAGAGTCCATTATTTTCAAGCTCATCAATCAGGTCGCCCAAGATGTCCACATTGTAAGGGGTAATGATAAATGTGCTGTTTGCAACCTTCTTAATTTTGCCCTCCTGTGCGTACGCAACGCCGCTGAGAAAATCGACCAATCGGCGCGCAACATCCTTGTTGGTCTGCTCCAGATTGAGCACAACTGTGCGCTTCTCTTTCAGATGGTCTGCAATCTCTGCTGCGTTTTCAAAACGGTCGGGCTTCACTAGGACGACAGCGAGCTGTGCTGTTGTGTTGATGTTTACCACATTGTTTCTGCGGTTGGAATCGGCCGACGAAGCCGAGTAAGAGGAAGCCGACTGTGCAGGCTGCTGCTCATCCTCCAAACCCTCATCTCGCTGTACGGGGGTGAAATCGTCGAAATCCTCTTCCATATCCTCGCCTTTTACCCAGTCGAGAAAGCCCTTAATCGATGCCATATTCCAAATCTCCTTTGTGTGGATATCTTAAAACTTTTTTGGTCTGCCTGATGAACCTCATTGCTGCAAATACGGTCTTGCTCCAAAGATGCCAGTTCCTACGCGAACGATATTTGCACCGCAGGCAATTGCCTCTTCAAAGTCGGCAGTCATGCCCATAGATAAATAGTCCATAGATACATTATCGTATTTTTTTGCCGATATGTCAACAAATAGTTGTCTCATTTCCGCAAAATAACGCGAACTTTTATCTGTGCCTGTCGAAATTGGGGGAATTGCCATAAGACCACGAATACGAATTGTTTGCAATGGCGCAAGTGTTTCCAATGCCTGCGCAAGCGCTTCTGCAAAAAATCCGCTCTTCGCCGCTTCCCTTCCAATGTTCACTTCCAGAAGAATATCTTGGCACAAATTATGCTTTTTCGCCTCTTTTGCGATACATTCCGCGAGTTTTACCGAACTAACCGACTGAATCAACGAAACCTTTCCCATCAGGTATTTAACCTTGTTGCTTTGCAAGGTTCCAATAAATTGCAGGTCTGAACCAGTATACGCCCCCTGCTCATATTTTTCAATCAGCTCTTGTACCCGATTTTCACCGCAAGCAGTCAGGCCGGCGGCAATTGCCGCCCGCACCCGTTCTGCATCATTCATCTTTGTTGCTGCAACTAACAACACATCCGAAGGATTGCGCCCAGCCGCTCGCGCTGCCTGCGCAATCCGTTCCTGCACCGTATGTAGTCGTTCTTCCAGTATTTTGCGCTCTGTCTCTGTCATCATGTAATCACCTTCAAATTATTGGTGCCCGATGGATGGAGAACGATTTGGTCATCCATCAATAAATCGTCTCTTGTCGTTCCTTTTTCCACGATATAATAATCTTTTCCGGTATAGATGCGCTGAATTCTTTTGAAGCGCTTGGTATTTCCGGTCAAAATATATACGCCAGTCTCCTGTTTGTCATTCATTGTAATCGCTGATATCGGTACCCGCAAGCCAGAATAACTGCCAATAACAATATCAACTTTTTGTTGACGAATGGACACCAGTTCACCGCTGACTATCGCACTTGAAAAGACAACCAGAGATTGTTTTCCCGCATTGTCTGGGTTAATTGCCACGACTTTGGCGTTTGCATTGGCTGAAATCTGTGAAAATTTCAGCGTCACGCTTTGTCCAACTTTGAGCCTTGCCGCTTCCTCTTGACTGAGCACAGCAGCAAATTCCCAAGAAAATCCATCGACAACCTTGCCCAGCTTTCCATGCGGTGCAGTAATCTGTTGGCTGGTCAACTGCTCAAACTCTTCCGGCTGCATTCCCTCAACCGCTTCGGGCGTTAGAATCTCCTCATACCCGTCCACGACTTCGGAAAAATAACCGGAAGCCGGTGCACTGATGGTATTGCTGCGACCATACGCTTTGCCCGCTAAATCATTTTTTTCATTTTCCAGCGCAACAATCTGCGATTTTATCGCCGCTACATCGAGCGAAGCAGCATTGCGACGCAGCGATAACTTTCGCAACTCTGTTGCGGTATCCGCTGCACCTGTCGGCATACCGTCCTCTACTTCGGCGGCTAACTGTTCCATTTGACGCGAAATCTGTTGGTCAGTCTTGGTGGTATCATTGGTGTAATTGTCTACCGATTGCACCGCCGTGTTGAGCAGGTTCAACTCATCTTCAATTTCTTCCAGCCGTCGGCTGGCATCCATAATGCTCTGGTCTGCATACACAATCGCCAGTGCCGCCGAGGCCTGTACCTTTTCGCCGTTTGATACAATATGTTTTACCGTATTGCTGGACGTACCTTCGGCAACCGTTTCATTGCGCACAAACCAGCCTTCAGCAGAAATTGCATCATCAACCGTCACATATGCTGCTGCAATGGTTTCTGCGTTGGACGCAAGTGCATTGCGCATCTGTACCGTAAGATAAACAACCGCGAAGGCAGAAAGCAATACAATCAGGACATTCGTGGGTGAAACACGACGCCAGAGAGGTTTTTTCTCCACAATCCGAGTCTCCTTATTGGTTCGACGGGCGCTCCTCTCTACGGGTATAGAACTCGACCCGCTGACTAGGAATCATCGTCGAAATCGCATGTTTATAAACCATTTGCTGCTTGCCGTCACTCTCCAGAATGACAATGAAGCTGTCAAACCCTCGAATAATGCCGCGCATTTGATAGCCATTCATCAAAATCACTGTAACAACCTGCGCCTGCTGGCGGACGACATTCAAAAAAGCATCCTGCAAATTGATATCGTTTCTCACAATATATACCCTCCACTATTTGTAAAATTATGGATTCATTGTATACCCTGTGATGCAAGATAATCTGTCGAACGCTGAAATACCTGTTCAAAATCAGCGGCTGCATCGTAGGTAATCCAATAGATTTCCGGGTCGCGTGCAAGCCAGGTCATTTGCCGCTTGGCATAATTGCGGGTACGCCGCTTGAGCACCTCAACACACTGTTCCAATGTGCCGTTCCCCGAAAAATAATCGGCAAGTTCTTTGTAGCCAATGGCCTGTGCCGCCGTACCTACCAATAGCCCCGAACGAAATAGCCGTTCTGCTTCTGCCAGTAATCCTTCTTCTAACATCTGGTCTACTCGTCTGTTAATACGGTCATACAGCACTTCACGGTCAGATGGACGCAACCCGATTTTTACTGCCTGATATTTTGGCTCTGGGCGCTTGTTCTGCTGATTGAACGCATCCAACGTCATACCAGTCTGTTCAAAAACCTCTAATGCCCGTATAACACGTTTCAGATTATTGGGATGCAACCGTTCGGCCGCAACTGGGTCAACCGCTGCTAATCGAGCATGTACTGCTTCATTACCTTGCGTGCGCGCCATCTCCTGGTATTTCTCCCGAACGCTGTGGTCAGTTTCATCCCCCGGAAAGGCACTCCCTTCAATCAAAGCGTCTAAATATAGGCCGGTTCCACCCACTACAATCGGAATCTTTCCTTGTGCAAGCAATGCTTGTGCACAATCGTCCGCTAGTTCTACATAACGTGCAACCGAAAAGGGTTCATCCGGTTGCACAATGTCAATCATATGGTGCGGTACCGCTGCTTGTTCTGCATTGGTCGGCTTTGCCGTTCCAATGTCCATACCACAATAAATTTGCATGGAGTCAGAAGAAATAATTTCGGTATGGAGCTGCTGGGCCAACGCGATAGATAGCGCAGTTTTGCCGCTTGCAGTCGGGCCAGTAATACAAATCAGTCTATTTTCCATTACATTCCCCTTATGAGCTGACACGCTTAAACATTTTGTCCAGTTCATATTTTGTCAGGCGTACCGTTACCGGCCGCCCATGTGGACAACTTACAATATCCGGGTCACCCAACACCCGATTGCATAGTTTTTGCATTTCAGTAAGAGATGTGACCATACCTGCTTTGACTGCCGCTTTACAGGCAACGGTATGGAAAAAATCATCAATACAGTCAGGTTCTGGCGTGCGGTTGTTTATCAGCTTATCGGCCATTTCACTCAACACCGCATCTACATCTGCGCTATCTAGGCAGGCTGGGATGGCACGCACGGTAAAACAGTTTTGTCCGAATGGCTCCAATTCAAAGCCGATTGCCCGAATACGGTCTAGTTGCTTGCTTAATGCTGCATATTCGGTTGCCGTCATCTCAACAACACTTGGCAACAATTCTTGCTGGTCAATCTGTACGCTGCTGCGCAACTGATTAAACAGCATCCGTTCATGTGCTGCATGTTTATCAATCAGCAACAAACCATCCTCATCTTCTGCCACAATGTAAGTGCGGAATGCTTCTCCTAAAACGTGGGCGCGGTGAGCCGGCACCACAGGTTCTCCGACTGTCTCAACCTCTGAAACACTTGGTTCAATAGCAGGCATATTTTCTTGCGCTGCTTGACTGTACTTTTCCAGCCCGATTGGTTCAGGTGTTTCCATCTGTTCGTTTTTCTCTTCCGCTGTCTCAAGCTGCGGTTCTTGGTACAGCTCTTTTAGCGCATCTTCCGGTATGGACAGCTTGGGCAAATAATCCCAGTCTAAATCCTCTGCATCATCGGCATCAATATACGGTTTTTTGGGCAAAGTCGTATGCACCTTGACCGTTTTCCCCATCATCTGATAGGTGTCCTGCACCTGATATTTGTTATCCTGTGGCTTGGATGTCTGCTGTGAAACTTGATGCAGCGGCATATTTCCGGCTGGTGCTGTGCTGGAGTGTATTTTAACCGTTTGCCCCATCACGCGGCAGGTATCCCGCACAGGATAGCGTTCCTCGGTATGGGATGCCTTCTTTTCTTCTATCTTTATTGCGGCATCGGCAACCGGCATAGTCATATGCTGCTGCTCGGCCGTCAAACGGTCTTCTTTGGGTGCAGGTTTATGTTCCGTAGCTGCTTTGATTTGTGGGATGTTGTCATCCTGCTCCAAGGCGTTTTTGCACGCCACATATACCACATCGAATACTGCCTTTTCCTGCGCAAACTTTACTTCGGTCTTTGCCGGATGCACATTGACATCGACCGCATGAAGCGGAATTGTCAAAAAAAGTGCTCCTGATGGATATTTCCCTGTCAGAATCCGATTTCGATAGGCTTCTTCCATCGCCGCCTGCATGACACGCGACTTAACATACCGCCCATTGACAAAAAAGTGCTGCATGGAACGGTTTGGCCGCACCGCATGGGCTTTGGTGATATATCCCCAAGCCGATAATCCATCCTGCGAAAATGGCTTGACTTCCAATAGATTCGCGGTCATTTCCTTGCCAAACACCGAAAATATTGGTGCAATGAGTTTGCCGTTTCCCGGTGTGGCAAAAATCTGTTTGCCATCCCGAATCATGGTGAATGCAATTTCGGGATGAGACATCGCTGCATGTTGTACCACACTTACAACGTAGCCCGCTTCGGTAAAATCCTTGCGCAAAAACTTCATGCGCGCCGGCGTATTATAAAACAGGTCACGAACAATCATTGTGGTGCCATCTGGGCATCCTACTTCTTCGTTCACCTCAATCACACCGGCTTCCAAATGTAAATGGGTGCCTGCAAGCATATCTTTTTGCTTAGTAAACAAATCAATGCGGGACACCGATGCGATAGCCGCCAGTGCTTCGCCACGGAAACCCAACGTGCCAATGGCCGCAAGGTCATCTTGCGTGCGCAGCTTGCTGGTTGCGTGCCGCCGAAATGCAATCGGCGCGTCATCTCGTTCCATACCACATCCATTATCTGCAATGCGCAGATACGAGATACCACCATGTTGAATTTCAACCGTAATCTGGCTGGACTGTGCGTCAATCGCATTTTCAATCAATTCCTTCGCCACCGATGCCGGACGTTCAACCACCTCACCGGCTGCAATCAAGTCGGCTAGATGGTCGGACAATTCGTGAATGATTGGCATAAGTCAAACCTCCTTTCTCTGTTCAGGACAGCATTTTTTTGAGTTCATATAGTGCGGTCATGGCTTCAATTGGTGTCATTGTCTCTATTTGCAGACCGCGCAAGCGCTCTGCAACAGCATTTGTACCCAAATCCAGCATGGAAATTTGCTCACTTGGCGGCTCTGCAACTTCGCGTACCTCGGCGCGCGGTACATTGGATTCCAAATCGGATAAAATCGCCTTGGCACGTTTAATGACTGCATTCGGAACGCCAGCCAGTTTGGCAACCTCAATACCATAACTATCATCCGCACCGCCGCGCACAATCTTGCGCAAAAACGTGATATCATCCCCGCGCTTTTTGACTGCGATGTTATAGTTTTTAACACCATCCACCAAATCTTCCAGCGCGGTTAACTCATGGTAATGCGTAGCAAACAGCGTGCGCGCACCAAGGCGCTTCTTGTCTGCCACATATTCCACCACCGCGCGTGCAATCGACATGCCATCATAAGTTGACGTGCCGCGCCCAATCTCATCTAAAATCACAAGACTGTTGCGGGTTGCTCCACGCAGAATATCGGCCACTTCGCTCATCTCCACCATAAAGGTAGATTGTCCGCTGGCCAAGTCATCCGACGCACCCACGCGCGTGAAAATGCGGTCAACAATGCCAATACGCGCCGATGATGCCGGAACAAACGAACCCATCTGTGCTAAAATGGTAATCAATGCCACCTGTCGCATATAGGTCGATTTACCTGCCATATTCGGCCCAGTCAAAATGGCAACACGATTGCTATCCTCATCCAGCAAGGTGTCATTTGGAATAAACAACTGGTCTGACAGCACCTTTTCAACCACCGGATGCCGTCCATCCCGGATTTCAATATGCCCGGAAAGGTCAACCTCCGGACACACATAATGATTATCTGCCGCCAAATCACCCAGAGCGGTCAAAACATCCAAATGGGATAATGCGTGCGCTGTGCGCTGGATGCGGTGAACCTGACTGGCGACATGTTCGCGTATTTCACAGAATAAGTCATATTCCAGCGCGGTCAAGCGTTCCTGTGCCCCCAGCACTTGTCCTTCTAACTGTTTCAGCTCTTCAGTAATGTAGCGCTCACAGTTTGCCAAGGTCTGCTTGCGAATATAATGTTTGGGCACTGCGTCCAGATTGGTCTTTGTTACCTCTAAATAGTATCCAAATACACGATTATATCCAATTTTCAGCGTCTTAATGCCAGTTGCCTCGCGCTCACGCTGCTCGATTTCGACCAACTTTCCGCGGCCTCCAGTTGCCAGTTCGCGCAGTTCATCTACTTCCTGCCGATATCCCGCACGAATCAAACCACCTTCTCGCACCGAGACTGGTGGTTCGTCTACGATAGCCGAAGCCACCAACGACACAATATCATGAAGTGGGTCTAGTCGGCTGTTCAATTCACACAGCAATGGCACATCTATTTGCTCCAATAATTCCTTGACTTTGGGTAAATGCTCCAGTGAGGTTTGCAGTGCTCTGAGGTCGCGGCAATTCGCCGTTCCATACACCACGCGGCTAATCAAACGTTCTACATCGAACATTTGCCGCAGTTCATCGCCTAGATTAGAACGAAGTATGGGGTCATCGCACAGTGCACCCACGGCGGCCTGCCGTTTTTGAATGTGCAGCGGATTGAGCAGCGGCTTTTCTAACCACTGACGAATCATGCGCGAACCCATTGCCGTTTTGGTTCGGTCAATGACCGATAACAGCGAACCTTTTTTCTCTTTGGTACGCATGGTTTCGCACAACTCTAAATTGCGTCGCGCAGTCAAATCCAGCTCCATATACTGTCCATGGGTATATACATACAGCGTATTCAAACTGCCCAAGCTGCTTTTTTGTGTCTCCTCCAAATAGGATAACAACCCACCCAGCGCACATAACAGAATCGGCTCTCGGTCTAGTCCATTCTTCTCTATAACCGACACGCCAAAGCAGGAAATAACAGCCTGCTGTGCCGTATCCAAAGCAAATGCCTGTTCAGACAGTGGTGAAAAAATCGACTCTATTCGCTCTTTCAAAAAGTCCTGAAGAGCAAAATCCCCGGTTGCCTGACCACCCAGCAATGTTTCACGCGGTAAAAAACGGCTGATTTCGCTCAATAGTGCCCCTGCTGATTTGGTAATGGTAGCATAGACTTCACCGGTTGAAATATCAGCAAAGCATACACCGCTGTTTTGTTCACCAGTATAAATACAACACAAAAAATTATTGCGGTTTTCATCCAGCATGGATGCTTCAATCACCGTACCCGGTGTGACCATGCGCACGATATCGCGCTTGACCAAGCCTTTGGTCGTCTTGGGGTCTTCGACCTGCTCACAAATCGCAACCTTATACCCCTTTCGCACCAGACGACCGATATAACTTTCACTCGCGTGATAGGGTACCCCACACATTGGCGCACGCTTCTCCTGACCGCAATCGCGACCAGTCAAAGTCAATTCCAACTCACGCGAAGCCAAAATCGCGTCATCATAAAACATTTCATAAAAATCGCCCAAGCGATAAAACAAAATTGAATCGCGGCACTTTTGCTTGATTTCAAAGTACTGCTTCATCATGGGAGTCAGTTCAGCCATGTCTTTCCTTCTTTTCTCCCCTCACACGCTTCGCCCAAACAGGCAGCGCAGCGAAGTTTTCTCAATCCGAACCTGTGCAAATTCACCGATTTTTAGTCCATCCCCTGCACAGCACACCAGCAAACCACCTTCGGTGCGCGCAGTCAATGGATATTCGGTGCCCTTGCTTGTGCCATCTACCAGCACGCGCAGACATTTGCCTGCATACGCATCTTGACGCGCCTGCACCCGTTCATCCTGTGTGCGCAGCAAACGTTCAAACCGTTCTTGCTTGACCTCATGTGGGGTATCGTCTGGCATGGAAGCCGCAGGCGTACCGCTACGCTTAGAATACAGGAAGGTATACAGCATATCAAATCCAATTTCATCTACCAATGCGCGGGTTTGTTCAAAATCCTGCTCGGTTTCGCCGGGGAATCCCACAATGATATCACTCGACAGCGTTAAATCGGGCATCTTGTCCCGCGCATAAGCAATCAGTTCCCGATAGTGTGCGGCGGTGTATCCCCGGTTCATACGCTTTAGTATTGCGTCACTGCCCGACTGGAACGGCAAATGCAGTTGTTTTGCCACCTTGTCACAGGCTGCCATTGTGTCAAAGAGCTTGTGCGAAGCATCTTTTGGGTGACTGGTCATAAACCGAAGCAGAAAATCACCCGGTACTGCGTTCAGTCGTACCAGCAAATCAGAAAAATCAATTGGGGTGTCCAAATCTTTACCATAAGAATTGACGTTCTGCCCCAAAAGCGTGATATCCTTGTACCCTTCGGCTACGAGCTGCTCCAGTTCGTGCACAATCTGTTGCGGGTCGCGGCTGCGTTCCCGACCGCGCACATAAGGCACGATACAGTAAGTACAGAAATTATTGCACCCGTACATAATGGATAACCATGCTTTCGTGCCGCCGTCGCGCAGAACCGGCAACCCCTCTGCGATATAGCCCGCCGCGTCACCACTGGTATCAAATACACGCTTGTCTCCAGTCAACCGGCGATACAGCAGTTCAGGAAAACGCCAAAGGGCATGGGTACCGAATACAACATCTACTTGTGGGTAACTCTTTTTGATTTTTTCCGGTATGTGCTCTTGCTGCACCATGCAGCCGCACAGACAAATTGTGACATCCGGACGCGCTTTTTTAAGGTGCGAAAGCGCACCCACGTTGCCCAATGCACGGCTCTCGGCGTGTTCCCGCACGGCACAGGTATTGATAACAATGACATCGGCTTGCTGTGCGCTCTCTGCCTTTTCATACCCCATTTCGTCCAACATACCAGCAATGCGCTGGGTGTCCGCTTCGTTTTGCTGACAGCCAAACGTCTGTGTAAAGGCGCGCAGTTTATGACCGCACACCTCTGCTTTTTGGGCGTTCATTCGCGCGATGAACTGCATATATTCATATTGATGGGCAATCTGTTCTTGGGATACAACGGTTTTTTGCATGTTCTTTCCTTTCCGAAATTATCGAAACGCCTGCATCTTATCATTATACACACACAGGCGGTGATACGCTGCACCTATAATCGGGTACTGCGGTAAATACTGCGCAATGGCACGGGTCAGATATTCTGGGCTCATATTATTGTTACCTGCTGCTGTGACTACCTCAGCCACAACAGTTTGCCCTGACACGGTAAGCGATAAGTCTCGCATCAGTTCCCGCATGTTGACTGTTTTTTCGCCGCGTTTGGAGCGCTTGACAATTTCCACTGTATCACGCGCAAACAGTGCTGCAACATCGGCGGCAAAAGCATTCAGGTCAATGCCATCGGCAAGCGTCCAAGTAATGCTGTAGCTTGACCACGCAATGTCACGCAACGGCATTCCACCATCTGCGAGCGGGTAAATTTCTAAAGCGCGCAATCCCTCTGGGAACACGGCATTGAGTTGTTCCACTGCATGAGGTGGAACGTTATCCGACAACAGGTTAAAATCCAGCAATTCCCACTCGCCCGAATAGCCAGTTGACAGCGGCAACGCGACCGATACATAGGCGTGTTGGTTAAATCCTTCGGTAAACCATAGCGGCATCTGACAACGCGCCATCGTTCGCTGCATGGTGTGCATCAAATCCAAGTGTGAAATATACTTAGCTCGTCCTTCTTTGGCAAACTTCATTCGCGCTTTAAACACGGCACTGACCCCCTTCCAACAGGCAGTTGGAGCCGCAGCCCGCACACTGTTTCATACAGTCAGGTGTGATAGCCGCCTGTCGCGACCGTTCCCATTCGCGCTGTAAGTGGCGCTTGGTGGTGCCGCAGCCGATATGGTCCCACGGGAATACTTCGTCGAGCGGGCGTTGCCGATACGCATAAAAAGTGGGGTCTAGCCCACAAGATGCAAATGCTTCCATCCACTTTTCGTACGAAAAGCACTGGTCCCAGCCGTCAAATTTACAGCCGTTTTTCCATGCCGTATAGATGGCTTGTCCCTGTCGGCGGTCGCCGCGCGCAATCACACCTTCCATGACCGACGTTTGTGCGTCGTGCCAGTTGTACGTCACATTTTTGGTGCGCATAATCTTTTTCATATAATCCTGCTTGCCGCGAAATTCTTCCAAAGAATTTTGTGCATCCCACTGGAATGGGGTCTGCGGCTTGGGCACAAAGCACGAAGCCGAAGCGGTAATCTTGACACCGCGCTGCCGATTATCAGTATTCATGCGCCAGCAATAAGCCACTTTTTTGCAGATTTCCGAAATGCCGTCCAAATCTTCCGATGTCTCGGTCGGCAAGCCAATCATAAAGTATAGTTTGACATTGTTCCAGCCGCCCTTGAATGCGATTTCACAGGCGTGCAATACATCATCCTCGGTGATGTTTTTGTTAATGACATCGCGCAAGCGCTGCGTACCCGCTTCACATGCGAAGGTCAAGCCACTCTTGCGTACTTTCTGTACACGCTGCATCAGTTCTGAACTAAAGCTATCCGCGCGCAAGGATGGCAGCGACAAACTAATATGCCGCGGTTCACAGTAATCGAGCATACATTCGGTCAGTTCACTCAATTCGCCGTAATCACTGGTAGACAGCGATGACAGCGAAATTTCTTCATATCCAGAATGCTGCAAAATGGCTTTCGCCTGTTTGAGCAGTGTCTCTTTGGACTTGCGGCGCAGCGGGCGATAGGTATGCCCTGCTTGACAGAATCGGCAGCCACGCGGACAGCCGCGGAACAATTCAATCATAGCGCGGTCAAAGACAATATCGGTGGACGGTACCACAAAATACTCCGGATAGTACATGGTATCCAAGTCTTGTACAATGCGTTTTTGCACGAAAGCTGGTGCGCCATCGTGTGCAGTAACTGCTTCAATTGTACCATCTGGATGATAACTGACTCCATACAGCGCCGGTACATACATGCCCGGAATCTGTGCCGCTTCCACCAAAAATTCGTGTTTGGACAGTCCACGCTGTACGGCACTCAGATACAGGTTGGTCAAGTCCAACATAATTTCTTCGCCGTCACCAATCATAAACAGGTCGATAAAATCGCACAGCGGTTCAGGGTTGTACGCACACGGGCCACCGGCAACCACCAGATTCTTTAATCCTGTGCGGTCTTTTGCCAATACCGGCACGCCGCCCAAATCGAGCATATTTAAAATATTGGTAAACGATAACTCATATTGCAACGTAAAGCCAATAATATCAAAATCCGAAAGCGGGTCGCCGCTCTCCAATCCATAGAGCGCAATTCCGGCTTTGCGCATTTCTTCTTCCATATCAACCCAAGGAGCAAACACACGTTCGCACCATATATTCGGTTGGTCGTTCAGAAGCCCATACAGAATACGTGAACCCAAATGCGACATGCCGACTTCATACACGTCGGGGAAGCAAAAAGCAAAGCGCAAGTCGATGTTATTTTTATCTTTGGTGACAGACCCCCACTCACCGCCAACGTAACGTGCCGGTTTCTGCACGCGGGGTAAAATCTGTTCCAGAGCAGTATGCAGCATGACAATCCTCCATTTCCTATACAGAGTTTATTATAGTACAAATACGCAAAGAGCGCAATTCCTCTGGTGCAAAATACCGCTTTATCGAAAAATATTGTGCCTTTAATCCAAATTTGTTCCCCCATAGCGCACTCACTTTTGCGCCAAATGGCAACACAGGGGGACATAGAAAAAGGAGACGTGTCACACGTCTCCCCCGTTTTCTTCCTGCACATGTTCCAATCCCTGCCGCAAAATCACGCTGATATGCTGGTCACACAGCATATAATACACGGTTTTTCCTTCTTTGCGGTTGGAGACCAGCCGCGCTTGTTTGAGAAAGCGCAGTTGATGCGAAATAGCCGATTGTGTCATACCTAACAATTCAGCAATATCGCAAACACACAATTCATGAATTGCTAACGCAGCCAAAATGCGCAAGCGCGTTTTATCCGAAAATGCCTTAAAAAAATCCGATGCCAAACGCGTAGTCTGTTCCCCTGGCATATGACATTTCACACTTTGTACCGCATCGCAATGAACACAATCTTCTTCACAGCATACCAGATTTTGCTTTCCCATCTGCTTCACCTCATGTGGGTTCTATCCGGCTGCTGCCGGTATCTTTATTATACACGATTTGTCTGATATTTTCCAAAGATTTTTTCTTTCGATACGTTTCGACTGCTTCGGGATGAAATCTACATTTTTTAGATACGGTTTTTCTGTTATGAATTATATAAAACACACGTTTTGTATTATTTATAGCATGAACAATTTGGTTATATACTCACAAAAACGACCGACGCAATTTGCGTCGGTCGTCGAACGAACCAATCAACTTCACTTTTTAAATCAAATTTTTCTCAATACTTCTTGATTTCGTTCACAGGCGTTTCGGTGATAACCTCCTTCAAGCCAGCGGCAAGCCCTGCCAAACCCTGAATCTCTGAAGGAATAATAATCTTCGTCGCCTTGCCATCTGCCGCCTTGGCAAACGCTTCCAATGCTTTCAGGCGAATAATCGGGTCAGTCGGTGCAGCATCATTCAACATCTGGATAGAATCTGCCAGCGCTTTCTGAACGGTCAACAACGCTTCCGCCTCACCTTCCGCTTCCTTAATCTTTGCCAAACGGGTTGCCTCTGCACGCAGTACCATAGACTCTTTCTCACCTTCTGCAACCAGAATCTTGGACTGCTTCTCACCTTCTGCGGTCAAAATCGCTTCACGGCGGTCACGTTCTGCCTTCATTTGCTTTTCCATCGACTCACGGATTGCTGTCGGCGGAATAATATTCTTTAACTCAACACGTCCAACTTTAATGCCCCATGGGTCGGTTGCTTCGTCCAAAATCGCACGCATCTTAGTATTGATAATATCACGGCTAGTCAGCGTCTGGTCAAGCTCCAAATCACCAATAATATTGCGGAGTGTGGTTGCAGTTAAGTTTTCAATTGCAGCCATCGGATTCTCAATGCCATAAGTATACAGCTTTGGGTCGGTAATCTGAAAGTATACTACGGTATCAATCTGCATGGTAACATTATCTTTCGTAATAACCGGCTGCGGCTCAAAGTCCACAACCTGCTCTTTTAAGGTCACTTTGCGCACGATACGTTCAAATAACGGAATTTTAATGTGCAAGCCTGTATTCCATGTGCCCTGATAAGTGCCCAAACGCTCAATAATATAAGCGTGCGCCTGCGGCACAATCACAACGTTTTTAGCGATGATGACCAGCACAATCAGTGCCAGCACAATCCAAACAATCCAACCCACAAAAAACATATTCTTCCTCCTTACGGCTTCATCTGCTGCACTTCGGGTGAAATGGGTTCTACAATGGCTTTCACGCCCACAATTTCACGCACACGCACCACGCTATCCTTTGCAATCGGCGCGCCATCGGCGGAACGTGCACTCCAGTATTGTCCCATAATTTTAATCTCACCCTGTGCCAGTGTATTGTCAATATCTTGCGTCACAACCGCTTGTTCTCCTAGAATGCGGTCTGCATTGGTTGCCGCTCCCTTAGGTTTGAGAACGCGACGCGCAAATGGACGCACCAAAAACAGAAAAATGGCTGACACTACGATAAATACCACCCATTGCACTGGCACTGGTGCCCCCAATGAAACAGCAATCAAGCTACCTACACCGCCCAGTGCAAACCAAACTGCATTCAAATTCATGGTAACAGTTTCAACGACCAGTGCAACAACAATCAATATTATCCAACACGCGCTATCTGACAGCCAAAACATCACAGCATCCCTCCCTTTCGACAGGTTCTCTTGTTTCCTTAGCTTGCCCGGCTGTTTACCGCTATTATACTGCATCCCATAAAAAAAGTCTATCCTTTTCCGTCGTGCTACCAGATTGTCACCAAACCCTCAAAAAGGCGGCTGTCACGGGTGACAGCCGCCTTGAAAAGGACGTAATTTTTGATTAGTACATACCGCCCATGTCCGGAGCCGGAGCTGCCGGAGCAACAGGTTCCTTCTTATCAGCAACAATGCTCTCAGTGGTCAGAACCATCGAAGCGATAGAAGCTGCATTCTGGAGTGCAGAACGGTTTACCTTGGTCGGGTCTACAATGCCAGCCGGAATCATGTCGCAGAATTCTTCCTTGTAAGCGTCGAAGCCGTAGCCAACCTTACCAGAATTCTTGATGCGGTCGAGTACAACCGAGCCGTCAACACCTGCATTTGCTGCAATCTGCTTAACCGGTGCTTCCAGACCGCGCATGATAATCTGTACGCCGGTCTTTTCGTCGCCCTCTACCTCGTCAAGCAGCTTTTCAACTGCCGGAATTGCATTGACATAAGCGGTACCGCCACCAGCAACGATGCCTTCTTCAACAGCTGCACGAGTTGCGTTCAGCGCGTCCTCAATGCGCAGCTTCATTTCCTTCATCTCGACTTCGGTTGCAGCGCCAACCTTGATAACTGCAACGCCGCCAGCCAGCTTTGCCAGACGCTCTTGCAGCTTCTCACGGTCGAAATCAGAGGTGGTCTTTTCAATCGCATTGCGGATGGTAGCAACACGCGCCTTGATAGCTTCGGAATCGCCAGCGCCGTCCACAATGGTAGTGGTTTCCTTGTTGACCTTGACCTGACGTGCCTGACCCAGCATTTCCAGCGTTGCGTCCTTCAGCTCAATGCCGATATCCTCGGAAATCACGGTGCCGCCAGTCAGGATTGCGATATCCTGCAACATATCCTTGCGGCGGTCGCCAAAGCCCGGAGCCTTAACTGCAACGCAAGTGAAGGTGCCGCGCAGACGGTTTACAATCAGAGTAGACAGTGCTTCACCCTCGATATCCTCTGCAATGATGAGCAGCTTGCGACCCATCTTAACAATCTGCTCCAAAATGGGCAGCAGGTCAGCAATCACAGAAATCTTCTTATCGGTAATCAGTACCAGCGCATCGTCCAGAACGGCTTCCATCTTCTCGGTGTCGGTGACCATGTACGGGGTCACATAGCCGCGGTCAAACTGCATACCTTCAACTACTTCGGAATAAGTCTCAGCGGTCTTGGACTCCTCAACAGTAATAACGCCATCGGTCGAAACCTTTTCCATTGCCTCGGAAATCAGCTTGCCGATTTCGTCGTTGCCCGAAGAAACTGCTGCAACACGCGCGATATCTGCTGCACCGTCCACCTTCTTGGACTGCTCTGCAATCGCCTTGACTGCGGTTTCAACAGCCTTGTTCATGCCCTTGCGCATAACCATCGGGTTTGCACCTGCTGCCAGGTTCTTCAAACCTTCGTGTACAAATGCCTGTGCCAGCATGGTTGCGGTCGTGGTACCGTCACCAGCTACATCATTGGTCTTGGTTGCAACTTCCTTGACCAGCTGTGCACCCATGTTCTCAAACGGGTCGTCCAGCTCGATGTCCTTTGCAATGGTAACGCCGTCATTGGTAATGAGCGGTGCGCCAAACTTCTTGGACAGAACAACGTTGCGACCCTTGGGGCCAATCGTAACCTTTACAGTGTCGGCCAGCTGGTCGATACCATTCATCAGCGACTTGCGTGCTTCTTCGCCAAACTGAATCTGCTTCGCCATAACTATTAACTCCTTATACGTTCAATCAGTTGTGTGGAATGATTTTTACTCAACAACGGCCAGAATGTCATTCTGACGGACAACGATGAGGTCTTCGCCGTCAATCTTGACTTCGGTGCCAGAGTACTTGCTGGTGATAACCTTATCGCCAACCTTTACCTGCATGACAACTTCCTTGCCGTCAACCACGCCGCCGGGGCCTACTGCCAGCACCTCAGCAACCTGAGGCTTTTCCTTGGCTGAGCCGGTCAAAATGATACCGCTCGCGGTGGTTTCCTCTGCTTCGACCATCTTAATGACAACGCGGTCGGAAAGGGGCTTCAAAGTCATAATCTATTCCTCCTAAAAGATTAGAATACAAAAGCACTTAGCACTCAAAACACCAGAGTGCTAATCCGGTTATTATCATACATCAAGTATAGCCGAAACGCAAGTGGTTTTTTGAAGATTTTAACAAAAAAATTGTGAAGATTTTATGAATGGTCACCGACGCTCCCGCTTTCCACGGTTTGGCACTTTGCTTTCTCCCCTGCCAACTGGTCGCCGTTCGGACTGTGAACGGAAATACATATACAAATCACATTTTATCATACCATTGTACAGCTTACGGCGCTTGTCCGCCCGATATCCGTAAAACTGCTCAAAGTCTCCGTCCGATGTCAGATAATACTGCCTGAGTTCGCTTTTACCCAGCACGCACCCCAATCCACGCACAATCGCCTGTGCGCTCTCGCGGTCCATCAGGCGTTCTCCATATGGTGGGTTAGCAAACAAAACGCCATTTTGTGGATAGGTGCGCTTGGTTGCGTCCGCCTGTTCAAACCGTATCAGATGGGCAACACCAGCTTTTTTTGCATTCTCCTGCGCCAGCGTCACACATGCCGGGTCGATATCACTGCCACACATGTCCAGCGTCAGGTCGGTGCGCACGGCTGCAATCGCCTGTTCCCGCGCCTGCTTCCAACGCGCATCGCCCACCCAACTCCATTTTTCTGCATCATAAGTGCGCATCAGTCCGGGCGCACGCCCCAGCGCAATCATTGCCGCTTCAATCGCAATGGTGCCCGAACCACAAAACGGGTCAATAAACGCATCTCGACCGCGCCACCGCGCCAATTTCACCATAGCCGCTGCTAATGTTTCGCGCAGGGGTGCCGCATTTGCATTGGCGCGATACCCACGCTTGTGCAGTCCTGCCCCCGATGTATCCAGATAAATTTCGGCTTGGTCATTCATAATCGCAAACTGTACCCCGCATCGCACACCGCTCTCTGCAAACCAGCTCACGCCATAATGCGCGCCCAGCCGTGTCACGATTGCTTTTTTGATGATTTTCTGACAGTCGGGTACGCTGTGCAGCTGCGAGTTGAGCGCATGACCCTTCACCGGGAAGGTCGCGTCCACCGGCACAAAGTCCTCCCACGCAATCGCTTTGACACCCTCAAACAGTTCGTCAAAGCTGGCTGCCGGAAACGCCGCCAATCGAATCAATACGCGCTCGGCGCACCGCAAATTCATGTTTGCCCAGATAAGGGTATCTGCATCACCGGTAAACAATACCCGACCATTTTCCGCACGCACGTCGGTCAGTTTCCCGCCAAATCGCAGTTCATCCGCTACAATGCCTTCCAACCCGAACAACGTCGGGCAACAAAATTCCAGTTCCATGCTTCCACCTCAGTGCCAAATTGTTTCAATTCCGCAAAAGAAAAGCCCCTGTCCTGAGACAGGAGCCAATCTCGTTTTCTGCCCTCATCATACCCTGTTTGTCTGCAAAAGTCAATAGAACAGCATAAAATCGTGCGTGGGACGCCCACGAACCGACAGATATTTCTCAATCTTAATATCAAACAACCGCAAAAAGCACAGGTAGAGTATCATAGAGCACACGACCGCGCATACCAGTCCCATCCACTGACCGCCCAGCCAGCCGACAAAGAACGAGTAAAACACGCGCGTCCAAAGCCATACCGCCAAACCGCACAGCATCGGAGCACCCAAAAACCGCTGTAAGCGTATGACCAGCGCTCCACAGGACACCAACCGCACCAAATTACACAGTGCCACACACAACGGCGCAATACACTGCGCGATGAGATACCCATACACGCGCAAATGCGGCTGTCCTGCCAGCAGATAAACCAGTATAAGCTGCAAGGCTTCGCCTGATAATGCAGTTGTGACCGTGAATTGCTGTTGCCCAATGCCGTTGAGCAAACAGCCGGTAATCATTTGATAATAACACAAGACTGCTGACAGACCGATGAGCCAAAAATAGGCAACTGGCACGGCTCGATAGAAAAACAATCGTGAAATCACTGGTGCAAGCGGCAATAACAATGCCGTTGCCGGAACGCCCACAATCCCAGTCGCAAACAAACTTTGCGAAGTAAAGTGTTGCAGTTGCACTCGATTGTGTTGGGACGCATACCGGCTGGCTTGTGGCATTGCCACCGTACACAGTGACGCTAACAGCGCAATCGGCAACAGCATAATGGGCGATGCAATTCCTGACACAATGCCCAACGCCGATACCGCGTCGGTACGGGACAGTCCAGAATCCACCAACCGCGCTGGCAAAACTACCGCCCCCGCTGAGGCAATACCATTTGTCAAAAGCGCTGACGCTGATACCGGCAATACAATATTCCAAAAGGGATTTTTTCCCGCTGGCGGGGCACTGGCAGCAGGTAATTTCATTCTGCGGTACATGTGTACCATCATCGCCGCGCTCACACATTCACTGATTGCCATACCAGTGAAAATCAACACCGCAATGCGCCCAAGGTCGGCGGTCTGTTCCATCGACAACAGTGCAATCGTTGCGCCAATGCGCACTAGCTGTTCGGTTAACTCGCTGGCTGCCGCATTGTCTACCCGATTCATACCAATCATAGTTGATTTGAGTACATTTTCAATACCAGTCAGAAAAATGCACACCAACATAATTGGCATGGCGTCGATTGTGCGAAAGTCTCCCAACAATGTGCCGCCAATCCAATCGCGGAACCCCAGCAAAATCGAACCTGCACATATAAAAAAACACAAAAAGGTGCCAAATGCACGGCGCACCAACCGCCGTACCGCTCCCGCTCGGCCCTGTGCACTCCATTCAGCCGAAAGTCTGGTACATGCCATCGTCACACCCGACAGCGCCGCTGCATGGATAACGATATACGCCGAAAATGCTAACCGATACACGCCAAGCCCTTCAGCACCCGCAAACCGGCTCAAAAAAATTCGATATACAAACCCCAACAGTTGTAATCCAATATTGGAGAAACAGAGCAAACACAGCCTTCCCATAAAGCTATCACACTTCCGCATAAACCCGCCCCCTTTGTTCTCGTTGCAAGCATATGGGAAAGTCGGGCAAAAAAGACCAGCAAAAAGCGGTGCAGAATCGAGTTCCACACCGCTTGCCGGTTGTTTAATGATTGATATTAAATGCGCTTCGCCAGTTTCTCGCTATATGCCGCACGAAACTCTGCAAATCTACCTTCGTCCAATGCTTTCCGAATCTCCACCATCAGATTGTTATAGAACCACAGATTATGCTGCACCAGTAGACGCTGGGACAGCATTTCCCCTGCTTTGAGCAAGTGCCGCACATAAGCACGGGAGAACTTGCGACAAGTCGGACACTGACAGCCCTCCTCAATCTGGCGGTCATCGGTCTGATACTTGGCATTGTGAATGTTCATAATACCATTCCATGTAAACAGATGACCATGTCGTGCATTACGGGTCGGCATGACACAATCGAAAAAGTCTATGCCGCGTGCCACGCCTTCGATAATATTGGACGGCGTGCCCACCCCCATCAGATAACGCGGTTTGTGCTCGGGCGCATGAGGCAATACGACATCCAGAATATGATACATGACCTCGGTGCTCTCGCCTACTGCCAATCCGCCAATCGCATAGCCCGGCAAATCTAACTTAGCAATGTCCTGCATATGTGTAATACGCAAATCATCATAGGTACCGCCCTGATTGATGCCAAACAGCAACTGATGCTGGTTTACGGTATCGGGCAATGCGTTCAGACGTGCCAATTCGTTCTTGCAGCGCTCCAACCAGCGTGTAGTACGCGCACACGAGTCTTGTACATACTCATAGGGCGCGGGATTCTCAATGCACTCATCAAACGCCATTGCGATATCCGAGCCTAAGTTGGACTGGATGCGCATACTCTCCTCTGGTCCCATGAAAATTTTTCTGCCGTCTACATGAGAATTAAAGGTCACGCCTTCCTCCCGAATCTTGCGCAGCGATGCCAGCGAAAACACCTGAAATCCGCCCGAATCAGTCAGCATGGGTCCATCCCAGCGCATGAACTTATGCAGGCCGCCCATCTGCTTGACAATCGCGTCACCCGGACGCACATGCAGATGATAGGTGTTGGACAACTCTACCTGACAGCCCAATTCCTTGAGGTCAAACGCATCGACCGCGCCTTTAATTGCTCCCGCGGTACCGACATTCATAAACACAGGGGTTTGTACCAATCCGTGCGCAGTCTGAAATGCACCGCGTCTTGCGCGCCCCTCGGTCTTTTTTAATTCAAATGCTCCTATTTCCATTGTGTCACCTTTCTTTATCTGTGAAATCTCAGCTGTACTTATAAAAACAGAGTGCTATCTCCAAACGAGAAAAAGCGGTATTCCTGCTCAACCGCTGTACGGTACATATCCAACACCCGCTCGCGACCAGCAAACGCCGAAATCAACATCATCAACGTGCTTTCCGGTAAATGGAAGTTGGTTACGAGATGGTCAATACACTTAAACTGATACCCCGGATAGATAAAAATGTCTGTCCAGCCCGATTGCGCCCGCACTGTGCCATCCGGTGCGGCGATTGTCTCCAAAGTACGGCAAGCAGTCGTGCCCACAGCAAATACATCATGCCCCTGTTCATGCGTCTGGTTAATCAGCTGTGCGGTCGGCTCGTCCATCGTGTAAAATTCAGCGTGCATAATATGGTCGGTAATCTCATCCTCCTTGACTGGACGGAATGTACCCAGACCAACATGCAGCGTGACAAAAGCCAGATTTACACCCTTACTGCGCAGTTCGTCCAGCAGTTCGGGTGTAAAATGCAATCCAGCGGTTGGGGCTGCTGCCGAACCGGGTGTCTTAGAATACACCGTTTGATAGCGTTCAGGGTCGTCCAGTTTTTCCTTAATATAAGGCGGCAACGGCATAGTGCCCAACTTATCCAGCAATTCCCAAAAGACCCCTTCATACGAAAACCGAATCATACGGTTGCCATCCTTGGGATTGACCGATTCCACCACGCCGGTCAACAGTCCATCGCCAAATGACAGCTTAACCCCTTCGCGCGTCTTTTTGCCCGGACGGGTCAGACATTCCCATACGCCATCCCCATGGTCAGTTAAAAGCACCACTTCAATCGGCGTGGTACGCCCTTCTGCCTGTCCCATCAGACGCGCCGGAATGACCCTCGAATTGTTCATCACCAGACAATCCCCTGGTTTTACATATTCAATCAGGTCATGGAAATGCCGGTGCTCCAATTCACCAGTCTTACGATTCATCACCAACATACGCGAAGCATCGCGCTGGTCAAGCGGATGCTGTGCAATCAGACGTTCGGGTAAATCAAAATAAAAATCGCTCTTTTTCATACTGTCGTTCTATACGGGCATACCTAGCCCTTTATCCTCCTTTGCCCTTTATCCAGTCACAATATCGTTACACCGGTAAAATAAAAGGTTAAAATATCTTTGTATGTACATCCCTGCTCTGCCATCGCTTTAGCACCATACTGGCTCATGCCAACACTGTGCCCCCAACCTGTACCCGCAAAGGTATAACTTGTCCCGCTCGCAACTGGGTCTGGCGCGGTCGTTGCCGTTGTGGTCTGCCCACCGCCTGCCGAGATGGTTTGTGTTCCCGATGCACTCAGCGCGGTTTTTCCCTGTGCTGTGCCCATCGAAGAAACCATTCCGCTGCTCGACACGGTATACAATCCACCGTCTGAAACCGCTGTGCCATTGATAGACAATGTTCCGCCGCCCGTACTGGACGAGGAAACCGCCGTCGAACCAAGACCATTGACGGTATATCGAATACTGTTTAGCCCCAGTGCCGTACGACAGGCTTCCTTGGTCAGTTTAACACTTTTGCCGCTGGTATCGGTCACGGTCAATTCATTTACATTGCCCATTGCCGTGCGTTTGGTCACCTGCACGGTTTTCACACTGCCAATTGAATACCCCGCGCTGTTTAGTTTGGACTGCACCTCGGCGGCTGTTAGGGTCTTACTCCAGACACCGTTGGATATTTCCTTGGTCTTTTCATATGGGTCAGGCTTTCCGGTCAGGTAAGCATATTGCCCGCCCCAGACATTGACCGAAGATTCGGTCGCGCCGCCGTCCGATGAAAAGAAATAACCCACTACCTTTTTGCCATTCTCATAAATGTACTGTCCTTTGGTCTGGTCTACCGCCGCGTCTGAATTATCAGTCGCAAGGTTTGCACCCTGATAAACCTGACAGTGCGTGGTATTGCACACATCAAACCCTTGACTTTTATGCCGCTCCATTTGACCATCTGCATACGAACGTGCACAAACCGCCTGTGCTTTAAGCGCCTCGCTTGGCCAGCTTGCCGACATCTCATAAGGGATAACGCCCTTAATATAATCTTCCATATCGACATAGTTCACGACTGTAACCGCACCGCCCGATGCCGTATACACAAAATCGCCGCGGTATTTATACTTATTAAACCATGTTAAAGCACCCTTGGGCGAAATCGCCAGTGTATTGGCGCTGGTCTGATACAAGGTCTGTCCGGTCTGTGTGTCGGTCACAACAAAACCGTTGCCCTGTGCCCGAATGGTCAATTTAGTATTGGATACGCTGCGCGCCGCCTGAAAAGTCGTTCCATTCATCGTGCCGATATCATAACCCGCTCCATCTACATTTTGTAGCTGCGGCGCGCTCATCGCGCTCGTGCCATACGCCAATCCAACCCGCACGGTCATACTATCTGTCGCCCGTGCCGAGTAGCGCGGCGGCAGGCACAACAGCATCCCTGCGGCAACAATCGCCGCCCATCTCCATTTTCCCATGGTTTCCTCCTTTTTTCGCCAATCCTGTCTTGACAAACCGCATCCCGTGCAATAGAATAAAGGCATATATTTATACTTTACCGAAATAAAGAAATTTCCTTCAGATAGAGGCGCGGTGTACATGAGTATCGTCTGCGAGGGGCCGTTACCCCGCCGACCACACGAAAAAGGGTTCACCGCCGAAGGTCGGCTCGCGTTACGGCGCAGCAGTCCTGGACGGCTCGGACAATATCCCGTCGTCTGTCACTGCCATAGCAATATAATTCTGCTGTGCCGGTGGAGTGCTATTCTGGAGCGGCGGGCATTTCATCCTGTCTTTCCATTATAGTGAGTCTATGCCGGTTTTTCAACCGGTTTTTTTCGTATCTGGCGGGGATTTCCACCAAACGGTAGCTAATAGGAGGATTCGTCATCATGAAGCAGTATCAAGTGGGCATTGTGGGCGCAACCGGTATGGTGGGTCAGCGCTTCTCGCTCCTTCTCGAAAATCATCCGTGGTTCCATGTCGTTGCGCTCGCCGCAAGTGGCCGCAATAAGGGCAAAACCTATGCGCAGGCCGTCGAAGGCCGCTGGAAAATGACCCGCCCTATCCCCGATTCCATGAAAGATATGGTTCTGCTCGATGCTACCGCAGACGCCGAGGAACTCGCCTCCAAGGTCGATTTCATCTTCTGTGCCGTTGACATGAAAAAAGACGAAATCCGTGCACTGGAAGAACGCTATGCAAAACTGGAATGTCCGGTCATCTCCAACAACAGTGCCAACCGTCTGACCCCTGACGTGCCCATGATTATCCCCGAAATCAATGCCGACCACGCCAAAATCATCGACGCACAGCGCAAGCGTCTGGGCACCAAGCGCGGCTTTATCGCGGTTAAGTCCAACTGCTCTATCCAGAGCTATGTACCTGCCCTGTCCGCTATCTGGGATTTGGGCGTGGAAGAAGTCGCTGTCTGCACCTATCAGGCTATCTCTGGCGCGGGCAAGACCTTTGACACTTGGCCTGAAATGATTGACAACGTTATCCCCTACATTGGCGGTGAAGAAGAAAAGTCCGAAGTCGAGCCGATGAAGGTCTGGGGTCATATTGAAGGCGACCACATCGAACCGGCTGTCAGCCCCAAAATCACCGCACAGTGCCTGCGCGTACCGGTTGCAGACGGTCATATGGCAGCCGTTTTTGTGAAACTCAAAAATAAAGCATCCAAGGAAGAAATCATTGCAAAGTGGCGTGCATTCTCCGGCCGTGCACAGGAACTCAAACTGCCCTCTGCTCCTGAGCACTTCCTCACCTACTTCGAGGAGGACAATCGCCCGCAGACCAAGCTCGACCGCGATTTGGAAGGCGGTATGGGCGTTTCGGTCGGTCATCTGCGCGAAGATTCTATTTTTGACTACAAATTTGTCAGCCTGTCTCATAACACCCTGCGCGGCGCAGCTGGTGGCGCGGTTCTTATGGCCGAGCTGCTGTGCGCCGATGGCTACCTCGACTAATTTTAAAAGGAGCTGCTTTCTATGAAGAAGCCTATTTTCACCGGCGCAGGTGTCGCCATTATCACTCCCTTTACCTCCACCGGCGAAGTCAATTACGAGGAATTTAAGAAAATCATCGACCACCAGATTGCACATGGTACCGATGCTATCATCATTGTCGGCACAACTGGCGAGTCGTCTACTATGACCCTCAAAGAACACGCCGAAGTCGTCGATTTTGGTTGTTCTTACATCAACGGTCGTGTTCCAGTCATTGCTGGTGCCGGTTCTAACGATACCGTTGCCGCCGTCGAACTGACCCGTGAGGCTGCAAAGTCTGGCGCAAGTGGTGTATTGTCGGTCACCCCCTACTACAACAAGACCACCCAGCGCGGTCTGATTGCGCACTTTAATGCCATCGCAGATGCAAGCGATTGCCCGGTGATTCTGTACAATGTGCCCAGCCGCACCGGTCTGTGCATCACCGCGCAGACCTATCACGAGCTGTCCAAGCACCCCAATATCAACGGTGCTAAGGAAGCCAGCGGAAACTTCTCCCTGCTGACCGAAGCAATGCACCTGTGCGGCGACGAGCTGAACTTCTGGTCGGGCAACGATGACCAGATTGTACCGCTTATGGCAATGGGCGGTAAGGGCGTTATTTCGGTATTGTCCAATGTTGCTCCCACCGAAACCCATCGCATGACCCAACTGTGTCTGGAAGGCAAATTCCAAGAGGCACGCGCCATCCAACTTGCTTATCTGCCCCTTATCAATGCCCTGTTCTGTGAAGTCAATCCGATTCCAGTCAAAAAAGCAATGGAACTGCTCGGTTGGCAGGTTGGCGGTCTGCGTCTGCCGCTCGTTGGTGTGACCGCCGAACATGAAGCCCTGCTGCGCGCTGAACTGGACAAGATGGGCTGCAAAATCTAAGGAGGTTGCTATGCCGAAAATCGTTCTTTCTGGCTGTAACGGTCGTATGGGACGTGCTATCACCGAAATCTGTGCTGGTCGTCCTGACCTTGAAATCGTCGCCGGCTTTGACCTCAATGCCGTTTCTCTCGCAGGCTATCCGGTGTTTGAACACCCCGATGCTTATACTGGTGATTGTGATGTCATCATTGATTTTTCCAATGCCTCGGTGACAGACGAACTGCTTGCCTATTGCACCCGCCGTCACATTCCGGTCGTTATCTGCACAACCGGTCATTCTCCCGAACAGCTTTCCGCCATTGAAGCCGCCTCAAAGGTCATTCCAGTCTTTCGGTCGGGCAATATGTCCATCGGTATTAACTTGATGATGGAACTGCTTAAAAAATGCGCTTCGGTTCTTGGTGAACAGTACGATGTCGAAATCGTCGAAGCCCACCACAATCAGAAACTGGACGCGCCCAGCGGTACCGCACTGATGCTGGCAGATGCCGTGTCGGAAGGGCTGCCCTATGAGGCGAACTACACCTATGACCGCCACGAGCGCCGCGAAAAACGCCCACCCCACGAAATTGGGATGCACTCCATCCGCGGCGGCACCATTGTAGGTGAACATAGTGTCTTGTTCTGCGGGCGCGATGAGGTTATTGAAATTAAACACTCTGCTCTTTCGCGTGAAGTGTTTGCCACCGGTGCAGTCAATGCTGCCGCCTTCCTCGCCCGTCAAACCCAACCCGGCCTGTACAATATGAGCCATGTTATTGCTGCACAATAATCGTTAAATCTTGCAATGTATTGGCTCTAATCGCGATTTTTTACACGTTTTTCATGGACTTTATATCACTTCCATGATATAATAGCCCAAAGTCTGCTGTGCCGCCGCTCCCCTGCGGCGGATACGGTATCCAAATTTTCTTTCTTTTTATTTTAGGAGGTTTTTTCTTTTCATGGACAGTAGTCACATAATGGACAGCAGCCAGATTCCCATGATTCTCGCCATTGTCCTGCTGATTGTCGGTTCGGCTTACTTCTCTGCAACCGAAACTGCTTTCTCGTCCCTTAACCGCATCCGCATGAAAAACATGGCCGCTGACGGCAATAAACGTGCCCAGCTTACCCTTGATTTAGCCGAACAGTATGACCGCCTGTTGTCTACCATCCTCATCGGTAACAACATCGTTAACATCTGCTCGACCTCTATCGCCACCGTGCTTTTCATCGCTTGGTTCGGTTCTGCGGCTGGCCCCACCTTGTCCACCGTCGCTATGACCATTTTGGTTCTTATCTTTGGCGAAATCTCGCCCAAGAGTCTGGCCAAGGAGTCGCCCGAAAAATTCGCCATGTTTTCCGCACCCATTCTGCGCATATTCCTGACGATTTTAACGCCGCTCAATTTTCTGTTCATGCAATGGAAAAAACTTCTGTCTCGTCTCTTTCCTTCCGAAGCAGACAGCGGTATCACCGAAGATGAACTTCTGACTATCGTGGACGAAGCCACCAACGACGGCACGTTCGACGAGCAGGAAAGTGACCTCATCCGTTCGGCGATTGAGTTCAATGATTTAGACGTAATCGATGTCTTTACCCCTCGCGTTTCGGTCTGCGGCATCGAAAGCACGGCAACAAACGACGAAATTACCGCTATCTTCCGCGAAACCGGTTTTTCCCGTCTGCCGGTCTATGAGGACAGTATTGACCACATTGTTGGTATTCTGCACGAAAAAGACTTCTATAACCACGTCATTGCAAACAACCAGCCCATTTCTGCCGTTTTACAGGCACCTCTATTTATTGCGCCTTCGCTGCAAATCTCTGACCTGCTCCGCCTATTCCAGAAGAGCCAAACCCATTTGGCCATCATCACCGATGAATATGGCGGTACCGCCGGTATTGTCACGATGGAAGATATTCTGGAAGAACTGGTTGGCGAAATCTGGGATGAACACGACAAAGTAGAACCCGAAATTGAGCAGCTCTCTGACACCACTTACCGTGTACGCGGTGAAACCCGTCTGTCTAAGCTATTTGATGAGCTTGACCTTGATACACCGGAAACCGATTTGACTACGGTAAATGGTTGGTTGATGTCTCAGCTCACAACGACCTATGAAAAAGAAGTGTTTGTATACAACAATACGTTGCGTTTTACCATTGAACAAACCAACGGTCGCTACATCGCGTTTATTTTAGTCGAACGGATTTTGCCCGAATCGGGTGACCTACTTACCGACCTTTCCAAAAATAACGTCTCTTAACAAAAAATCAACCGCCCTGTCGTTTGACAGGGCGGTTTTATTTTTTTCTTTACTTGAGCAATGCAAACACAATGCTATCAATCAATCGGTCATGCTTACAGACTCGGTTACAGAAATACCCCTCGCGCTGGAATCGGTTCTTCTCTAGTACCCGAATCGAACCCGGATTGATGGCCAGCACTTCGGCCTGTATGCGCACAATCTCAGTTTCTGCAAAAGCTCGCGCACAAAATCGCTCTACTGCCGTCGTTGCAATCCCCTGATTCCAGTAGCGTTCGCCCAACCAAAATCCCAGTTCGGCACTTTTTCGGTACACGTCCTCACCAAAAGTCAGTGTAATACCACCTGCTACCTGACCATCTACTGTAATCGCGCGCACCCATGCGCGTTCACTATGCGTGCGCCGTGCCAGATTGATAAAAAATTGTGCGTCTTCCTCGGTATACGGGTATGGAAACCCGTCGCGCAGATTGTCCGAAATTTTGGGATTGTTGGCTTGTGCTGCCAGCGCTGCTGCATCTTCGGGTACCCAAGAGCGAATATCCAGTTTCATTCAAATAACCCTCTTTCCATTTGTTCGACTGCTTTGGGATGAGGGATATAAAAAGCCCTCGTCCCCTGACTTTGTGCAAGGACGAGAGCAAATGCTTCGTGTTACCACCTTCACTTTATCCGCACCTCACGATGCGAACCTCTGCGAGTACGGAGCAAAACAATAATGCCCGCTCGATACTCTGACGCTGTAATGGGCGTACCCATCGTATCCTATTTGTACTTCTCAGAAGTACACGTCGGTACGCGGCTCCAAGGCCATTTTCCATCCGTCCCTCCAGTCCTCGTTGCACCAAATTCGAGGCTCTCTGCGCTTTCGGTCACGGTGTACTTTCCTTTTCATCGCCTTTTTCGTTCTGTCGGGGCGCTGCCCCTTTGCTTAGGGTCAGTATAACACCGCACATCTATGCTGTCAAGACCACTTACACCCCTTGCCCGTCAAATTCCGGAATAAAACTTTCTCCAATAGATTGCCCATCCTGCAAAAAACCCGTCAGTCCCAAATCGGAGAACCATTCAACCGCCTGTTCATATTCGGTATCGGTAATACAACGATTGAGTTCAGGAAAGGCTTGCATGTCAAATGGCGTATACTGCCGCATCAGACTGACTAGCACCATGTCTCCCCATCGCTCGGCAATACAGCGCAGTACCTGCGCGGTATCTCCACTCAGTTCGGGCAGCATTAAATGTCGGATAACCGTGCCGTGTATCAACAAACCATCTGTATCAAACCGCGGTGCACCAGTCTGCCGCACCATCTCGTCAATCGCATCACGCACAATGTCGGGATAGTCGGGCGCATGGGAATACCGCTCAGCATAATAACTGCTACAATATTTAAAATCCGGTAAGTAAATCTGTACCAGCCCATCCAGCCGCCGCAAAGTCTCAACCGTTTCATATCCGCTTGTATTGTATACGACCGGAATCACCAGCCCGTGTGCCCGTGCGTGCTCCAACGCCTGCGCAACACTGGGAACATAATGGGTTGCGGTCACCAAATTTATGTTATGTGCCCCTTGTTCCTGCAACTTCAAAAAAGTCTGCGCCAACTGCGGCACTGTGACTACTTTCCCGCCCTCTCCTCGACGACTAATGGCACGGTTCTGACAAAATACACAACCGAGCGGGCAATGCACAAAAAACACCGTTCCCGAGCCCCGTGTGCCCGAAATCGGCGGTTCTTCCCACTGGTGCAACGCCGCACGTCCAACCCGTATTTCATCCGATGCACCGCACACACCGCGCTGCCCTGCTGTACGGTCAACGCCACATCCACGCGTGCACAAGGTACAATGCTTATATTCTTTCATCTCACTTTTCCTCCTGCTTCTTCCTCATTCTACCACAATACCTATTGCCCCCACAAGCTTTGACGAATGGGCACAAACGTAGTAAAATAGAACCAAAGAATGCCAAATCTCAAGGAGGTTCTCTCTGCTATGCGCTATGTCATCTCGGAATATGCACACGATGCCTGTCCCTTGCTGCGCGATTTTCTGATTTATATGACCACCATCCGCGGCAAGTCTCCCAAAACTGCCTTTGAATACTTCCTCGACCTGCGTTTATTTTTGCGTTTTATTAAAATCGAGCGCGGTCTGGCACCCCGCGACGTGCCGTTAGAAGATATTTCCATTTTCGATGTTGATGAAACTTTACTGCGCTCCATCCGTCTGACCGATATCTATGACTTTTTAACCTACATCGGAGAACAGCGCCCCACACAAGCCAACAGCCCGGCCACCGACTACGGCTTATCGCCCATCTCCCGCGCCCGTAAGGTATCCTCACTGCGCTCGTTCTTCCGCTACCTGACCGACAAAATTCATGTGCTCGACTCCAACCCCGCCGGCGGTCTGGAACTGCCTGCCAAACCCAAGGAGTTACCTCGCTATCTGACCACCGACGACTCCATTCATTTGCTGGAAAGCATTGAGGGCAAATATGCCGAGCGTGATTACTGTATTTTAACGCTGTTTTTAAACTGTGGCCTACGTGTATCCGAACTGGTTGGGCTGAACGTCACCGATGTGCGCGAAGGAACGCTCCGTGTACGCGGTAAAGGCAACAAAGAACGAATGCTCTATCTCAATGAGGCTTGTGAAGATGCCATTGCCCAGTACTTACCTAAGCGTATCACCCCACACGAATCCGACCGTTCTGCCCTGTTTGTCAGTCGCAACCGCAACCGCATCAATGTGCAAACGGTCAAGTGGCTGGTCAAGAAATATATTACGGCTGCCGGACTTGACCCGACTAAGTATTCTGCCCACAAGCTGCGCCACACTGCCGCAACGCTGATGTATCAGAACGGAGTAGACATTCGCACACTGCAAAATGTACTTGGTCATGCCCGTGTGGATACCACGATGATTTACACCCATATCGCCGACCAGCACATTCGAGAAGCTGCCGAGCGCAACCCGCTCGCCCACATGACGCGCGGAAAAAAGGCTTCTCCATCGGGTGAAGGGTCACAAGAATAAACCGTAAAGTCCTGCCAAAATAGGCAGGACTTTTATAAGGGCAAATCTAAACCCGAATATTTTAACCACGCATGGTCTGCACAGGGTCAAGGTGTGCCGCGTGAACGGCTGGTGCAATACCGGACAATACGCCGCAACCCACCGCAACGCCAAAACATCCCGCCATCAATCCGGGTGAGGTTGCCACAGTGTAACCGGTCAATTTTGTAGCCAGCAGACACAGCCCTTGTGCCGCTGTCAGTCCTAATCCAGCCCCCACCGCGCATATCATTGTCGCTTGCAGCACAAACAGCCAAAATACATCGGTTTGCCGTCCACCAATCGCCCGATAGATACCAATTTCTTCGCGCATATCATGTGCTGCCGATAGCATCCCGCCCGCAACTGCACCCAAGGCAACTATCATCGAAATGCCCGCAACCAACAAAAAGACCCATACTGCTTTTTGTGCCATATCGTCCACGGTATTTAGATATCCACTCAAATTTTGTACCCCAATACGCCCCCTCAACCCCAATGGGCCTTGGGCAATCGCGTTTAGTTGACTGCGCACAGTTTGGGTATCGCCTGTACAGGCTAATAATACTTGGTCGGCTGCCTGTGTGCCATCGGCTAACAAGGCATAAGGCAAATAGATAATCGTGGGCACGGCTGAACCGGCAAGACCGGTCAACATCTGGGTTTGGTCACGGATAACGCCCACAATCTCAAATATTTGTTCCTGTCCGCCTACGGTCAAGTAAAAATTGCGTCCGGCCACTTCGGTACGCCCAAATAATTGTTTGGCAAGAGACTCACTAATAACCGCCCGCCGCACCGGTTGATTGGCTTCGCCCGCCGTCAGCAATCGCCCCGAAAGCACTTCGACATCTAGCACCTGCTGCATATGAGAATCTACACCGAACAAGAGCGCGTTGCCGCTATGAAAGCCATTTTGATACGAACCATTCAGGTACTTGACCGGCATAGCTGCCTGTACCGCCGGGCATGATTCCATCACCGCTTCGGCAAAGGCAGGTGTCAGCGCTTCACCCGTAGACGCGTCCTCCAAATAACAGGTCATGCCGCGTAGCCCTATCGCATGAATGGCTTCATGCATTTCATCTTGTGCTACGTTCCCCACCGCGCCAATCACTGAAATCGCACACACGCCAATTGCAACCGTACACCCACACAGTAAGCTGCGCACCCCGCCGCGCCGTACTTGCCCCCATGCCAGCCGCACCAAATCACTTGGCCGCATATGCACGCACCTGCTGTCCGTCGGTCAGCTCCGCTTCCCCCGCGTCGCATACCACCCAGTCACCCGCCGCAAGCCCGTCACTTACCTGCACACCCTGGCTGAGCTGATATCCGGTTTCAATGTCCTGCCGCTTTATCGTGCCATCGGGCTGGCACACAAACACATATTGCTGTTCCCCGTCCTGCCGAATGGCTGCATATGGGACGGTCACAGCATTAGGAACCGAATCGGTAAATAGTTTGACATCTACAGTCGTCCCCGGCATCAATCCGCTGTCCGGTTCTATCTCCAGACTACACCGCACTACCGCAGACTGTGTGCCGCCTGTCAAGCTGAATGTTTGCACCGCATAGGGTGCAATCTCGTTCAGCGTTGCGGCTACGGTATCCCCACCAGCTACCGATGTGATATTGGCACGCTGCCCCAGTTCCAAATCAGACGCGTACAATTCAGGGACTTTGGCTTCGACCTCCAGCCGTGAGAAATCTCCAATTCGCGCAACCGGAATACCGGGCAGTAGCGTATCTCCCACACTTGGAAGCTGTGCCACAACACCATCCATAGACGCACACACTACGGTTTGCCCCGCCATCTGTTGAGCAGACATGCCCACGGTATCCTGCAAAAACGTCTCGACCGCTTGTTCAGCTTGTTCTTCTACTTGGGGATAGCTGACTTCAAATAATTTCTGTCCAGCTTTCACCGTATCTCCCAGTCCAACATAACAAGACTCAACCCGTGCCGGTGCACTGACAAATTCGCTGCTCTCTCGTTTTGCTCGTATCGTTCCTTTGACCGAAATGCTGTTATATACTTTCTCCTGTGCCGCTGGCACCGCTTCCACAGATGGTGGCGGTTCAGGGGCATACAAAACCGACGCGACCACCATGCCCAGCAAAATCAAAACCGTTATCACAAGTACCCAGCGATATCTTGTTTCGCGCATATCTATCAGTCCCTCCGCAAACATTCTCATATTCAGTTTGTCGGTGTGACCATCTTTTTATACCTTTGGACACAAAAAACCCGCCCTATAAACAGGGCGGGTTCTGTTATGTTCCGGGCTGTGCCAACACCAGCACGTCATCAGTACAAATACGGGTATTTCCATCGGGAATCATGGTGCGCGCTCCGCGCTGAATCAAAATAACCAGTGTATGTTGTGGTGTGTCAATTTCTCGTAACATACGTCCATTCCACTTGTGACTTTTATCTATGGCAATCTCACGCAACAATAAATTTTCTCTGTCCTCAAATGCACGCGCAGCAAACACCAACAAATCTCCTTCTTGCAATCTTGTCTTGCCATCTGGCACCAGATTTCCACCCGCTCGCGCAATCATAACTGCCAGCAGATTGTTTGGCAATGCCAATTCAGCCAGCGTGCGTCCGCTCCACGGGTGTCCAGTTCCAATATGTACCTTTACAAAATCAATATCATTGTCCTCCTGATAATCATTGAAGGTTTTGGAAACATCAGCCGCCGGGTCAATCATATCAAGTTTCCGCGAAATCCACGGCAACAGCGTTCCTTGCAGCGCAATTGACAATAATACAATACAAAACACCAAATTAAACAGGTTATACCTTGTTGTGACACCGTTTAACACCGCGAATATGGCAAACACAATGGATGCCGCGCCGCGCAGTCCAGCCCATGATACAATGCCAATTTGTCCGAACGGAGAACGGAACGGCAACAAAAAGGTGGTGCAGACCAGCGGCCGGGCAACAAACGTCAAAAAGACCATAATGCAAAGGGCAGGCAAAAAGACGGCAGGCAACTCGACCGGTGTAACCAATAAACCCAACAGGAAAAAAATGATAACTTGTGAAATGTCGGTCACCACATCAAAAAAATGGATTAAGTCTCGTTTTTGCGAAATACTTGCATTTCCCATTATGATACCGCATAAATAAACGCTCAAGTATCCATTGCCGCCTAGACAATCCGGCAACGCATACGCTACTAACGCTGCCGCAAACACCAAAATTGTACGGCTATGTGCATCGGTAAAGGTCAAATTCGCCAACACGAACACGGTCAAGCGTCCAATTACCAGCCCACATAATGCGCCCAGCACAATTTGTGCTAACAACATACGAGGTACAGACACATTTTGTCCAGCCAACATAGCGGACAGCAATGCGGTCAACATATAGGACATAGGGTCATTAGAGCCAGACTCCACTTCCAGTAAAGAAGCAGAACCATATTTGAGTGATAATCTCCCTGCTTTCAGGATATTAAACACCGATGCCGCATCGGTCGAGGCAATCACCGAACCAATGAGCAGGCTTTCCATCAATGGTAGCCGCAACACTTGATGCACAAAGATTCCGACCAAACCTGCTGTACATACAACCCCCACAGTGGACAACAGTACTGATTTTGCCAATACCGGTCGAGCTTCATGCAGATTTGTTCCAAATCCGCCATAAAACATGATAAAAATTAAACTAACCGAACAAACCAAGTTAGATAACTGATAATTGTCAAATTGGATTTGCAGCAAGCCATTCTCCCCAAACAACATGCCCAGCGCAATGAATATCAAAAGCGATGGAACTGCCAGCTTTTGAATAAACCGGCTCATGACCATGCAAATGACAATCACGCCGCCCATCAGCAATAACGGCTCACTCATGTACATTCCTCCTTGTGAAAATTTATGCACCTTTTCTTGTCTATCATATCATAGAAAATCAATTTTATCCATCACAATGCCAAAAATATAACCCTTTCCCCCACTTACATTTAACCCTGCATAAAGGCGCGTTTTATCCAAGTTTTCCTTGTAAAAAGCACGCGAATGTGGTAATATGAAACCGAAAATAAACACAACAAAGGAAGTGAAAGGATGCAAAAATCCTTAAAAGGTCTGGAAAAATTTTTCTGGCTGTACTTACTGTTTAATCCCATTCTGGATATCGTCAACGGTTTGTACATCTGGATGCTGACCCGTGGCTATGCCGGTATGGAAGCGGTCAACTACCGCGAACTGACCAATGCCGGCGGCCTGACCACCACCCCCGCACTGGTTGTGCGTATGTTGGTGTTGCTCATCATGGTCATTTATATTTTACTACTGCGCGATAAATCCGTCATCTTGACCGCTCTCCCGATGGGCGCGGCTTGGGCACTGTCCGTTTTGTCTGAATTTCTCTGGGTAGGCGGCATAAACCTATCGCTCGACGTCACTTTCTTTGCCCGCTTTGCCTATAATGTCGCGGTGGCAATGGTTTACCGCAATCTCTTTTTGCGTTCCGAACTGAGCAAAGACCGACTGATTGAAAAAATTCACGCCTATGTCAATGGCATGACCATCGTATTTTCTCTCGGTATCCTTATCCCCTATGTGCTGCGTGTCGGTTACAGCACCTATTACGACCGCTTCGGCGCGCGCGGGGTACGCGGCTTCTACTATTCCGGCAACGATATCACGGGCGCTTTGATGATTTTGCTCCCGCTCGCGCTGGCTTATTTCCTATTTATCCCTCGTGCCAACTTCACCCGCAGTCGTATGATTTTTTATAGTCTCGGCCCATCTATGAGCATTATCTGTCTTATGCTCATCGGCACCAAAACTGCACTGCTTGCAATGGTCGGTGAATCGGCTGTGATGGTGCTCTATGCCATCGTCATCGCCATCCGCGGCAATCGAGAATTGCTGCGCCGCGTTGCCATCCTCGCGGTCATCACAGTTATCGTGGGACTTTTCTTCAACACACTTTCGGTTTTGCTCAATGGTGCCGGACGCGGTTTGATGGACATGTTGGAAGCTTCCATCGGTGGCATGATTGACCAGGCAGATGAACCCGGCGGCAGCCTGACCGCTGGACGCTTCAACAAACTGGCCGAAACGTTCGCAGACTTTAAGGCCGCTGGGCCGATTGCTTGGGCGTTCGGTGTTGGCCGCGGCTCCCAAGGTCATATCATTGAGATGGATTTGTTTGATGTTGGTCTGCTGTACGGTCTGTTTGGCTTTATCGCCATGACACAGATGTATATTCGTTACGGCATCGAATTTCTCATCCGCATGGCACGCAACTTTAATGTGCTTGTGCTGGGGGCATTCATTTCTCTGGGTATCACAGTCGGCTATCTCGCCATTGCCGGCCACATTCTCTTCACGGTTACTTCGGGCTTTTTCTTCGCCTTTGTGCTGGTCTATGCCCGTCTGCTGACCACCGACAAGGATAAACTGTAAAATCGCAACTATCTGCGGGGCTGCAATGTCAGCTCCGCTTCTTTTTTGCTTTCAGCACACGCTTCTTTCTGTTATAATAATCATATGCGCCCGCCCTGCACCATACCTTGTCTATAAAAGGGGAGGTGCAAAGCAATGAAACAAAAACTATTATCTCATATTCGCAGGCGCTGGCTATATTATGTCGCTCTTGCGCTGCTCGGTGTTCTGATTCTCGACCAGCTCCATCCCATCCAGCGCACCCATGTCTTTCGCGCCCATGACAGTACAATCACTTTGGTTTTAGATGCCGGGCACGGTGGTTTCGATGGCGGTGCGGTCAGTCCGAGCGGGGTCACCGAACAGCAAATCAATCTGTCTATCACCTACAAATTGCGCGATTTGTCTGGGCTGTTCGGTCTGCCCTGCGTGCTCACCCGTCCGGACGACAATGCGCTGGACTATGTGCCCGACCGCTCGGTGCGTGAAAACAAAGTCGCAGATATCCATGCCCGCAAGCGTATCTGTGAACAGACCCAAAATCCGGTTTTTATCAGTATTCATCTAAACAAATTTGAACAGTCGCGTTATTTTGGTGCACAGGTGTTCTACGGCGGAGCACATGAGGATAGCAAACGTTTGGCCGAATCCATTCAAGCCGCTTTGTGCGCGGGTATTGACAATGGTAACACCCGTGTTGCCAAGCCCGCTGGTGATTCCATCTATCTGATGCGCCAGCTTACTTGTCCGGCTCTGATTGTGGAATGTGGCTTTTTATCCAATCCACAAGATGAAGCTGCCCTGTGCCGCGACGATTACCAAACCCAACTCGCCGCCTGTATCCTAACCGGTTACTTGCAGGCATAACCTCATCTTTTATTTGGAGGAAGTCCCACTATGAAACAGAAAACCGTCTTTCTTTGCAGCGATTGTGGCTATGAAAGCCCAAAATGGTACGGAAAATGCCCGTCCTGCGGTGCATGGAATACGCTGAGCGAATACCATGTCAAGCCCCAGACCCAAACCCGCGGGGTACTTGCTTCGACTGCCGCCACCAGCCGCACTCAAAATCCCCCTGTTTTGCTCGCTGACATCGACTCTACCACCGAGTCGCGCTTTTTGTCCGGTATCGGAGAGCTTGACCGCGTATTGGGCGGCGGTGCCGTCCACGGCTCCTTTGTATTGGTCGGCGGGGAACCTGGCATTGGCAAATCTACCTTGCTGCTGCAAATGTGTCAGGAAATGTGCCGTTCCGCCAAAGTACTCTATGTATCGGGCGAAGAATCGCTGCGGCAAATCAAACTGCGTGCCAGCCGTTTGGGCATCCGTGCCGCACAACTTTTCGTTCTGGCGGAAACCGATATGGACGAAATCATTCAGGAAACCGACCTGTTACAACCTGATATCCTTATTATTGACTCCATTCAAACGGTATACCGTCGTGACCTGACCGCCGCCCCCGGCGGCACTACCCAAATCAAAGAATGTGCCATGAGCCTGATGCAATACGCCAAGCGCCATAGTGTGACCATCTTTATTGTCGGGCATGTCAACAAGGAAGGCTCTCTTGCTGGCCCCAAAATTTTGGAACATATGGTGGACTGTGTGCTGTACTTCGAGGGCGAACAAACCGGCCCGTTCCGTTGTCTGCGTGCCGCCAAAAACCGCTTTGGCTCCACCAATGAGATTGGCGTATTTGAAATGAGTGACCGTGGGTTGCTCGAAGTGCAAAATCCTTCGGCTGCCATGCTCGCTGGTCACCCGACCGGAGCTTCGGGCAACTGTATCGCCTGTGTGATGGAGGGCAGCCGCCCTTTATTGGCGGAAGTGCAGGCGCTGGTTGCAAAGACACAGTTCGGCGTACCCCGCCGCACGGCGGCCGGTGTCGATTATAACCGCATGGTGCTGTTGCTCGCCATTCTGGAAAAACGCGCTGGGCTGTTCTTATCGGGCAGTGATGCGTATGTGAATGTTGTCGGCGGTATGCGGTTGGATGAGCCTGCCGCCGACCTGCCTATGGTGCTTGCCATCGCGTCCAGCTTTCGGGACAAGCCCCTGCCCGAAGGCGTGATGAGTTTTGGAGAAGTTGGCTTGACCGGTGAATTGCGTGCGGTCAACTGTGCAGCCCAACGCATTGGCGAAGCCTATCGCTTGGGTTTTCACACCTGCATTGTGCCCGACCAAGAGATTGGGGATGTACCGCCGTCTATGAATGTCGTGCGGGTCAAGACCATTCAACAGGCGATTGCAGCCGTTCTATAACTCACCAGCCGCGCAGCCATGCGCGTACCTCACCTACCAATTCGGCTGTCTTAAATCGCACGGTCGTCCCTTCGCACAGGTCATTCTGTGGCGCCTGTGCCGCATTGGTGCACAGTGGCGGGAATACCACACACCACCAGTTATGCCCAGCAGCAGCGCCCAGCCGGATTTTTAAGCCGGTATACCAACCGGCAGGTAAAGAAAAGGTGTCATACTGGCGCGTCGGGTAATATTCTCCCGCAATTTGAGCGCTCAGACTATACAGCATCCCGTTTTGCCGCAAAACGGCGTTTGCTTCATCGGTAATTTCCTGCAAGTGGGTACCCAGAATTTGACGCACGTCGTCCTGTGTCTGTGCACCCTCCAAAAGCGGCTCAGCGATTTCCAGCACGCGGTCGCGCACCAATAATTTTACTTGCTGGTCGGCGATGCTGTCCGAATTTGCCACAACATGCAGACGCAACAAACCATCTGATAGTTGTTCTTGTGCCAGCGACACCCACGCTGCATAGCCAAATAAAATGGCGAGTAAGCCAATTAAAGCAAGTTCTATCCGTTTGCATTGTATCATCGTGATTTTCCTTTCCTTGGTGATTTTTTCGATTGTCTTTTGATGTCATGCAAACAGTATAGACAAAAAAAGCCGGGCTTAAACGCCCGGTTTTTTTATTTTAATTGTGTTAAGTGCGTTTCGGGGAACATCTGCTTTAGGGCCTCATATGCTCGTTGTGCTTTATCTGCGTCGCAGAACAGTCCAAAAGTAGTCGGCCCGCTGCCGCTCATCACCGCGCCGTCTGCGCCACAAGATAACAAGATATCCTTGATTTGGCCAATTTCAGCATGTCTGCGAGCAGTCACGGTCTCCATCACGTTATACAGGCGGTGACAAATACCATCATAGTCGCCCGTTTCCAGTGCCTTTATCATGCCTGCTGTGTCTGGACGCATGGACAAGTTGCCGCCGTTCATCTGTGCATATACCTCGGCGGTGGATACCGAAAACGCGGGCTTACACAGCACCGCCCAGCAAGGCGGCATGGCAGGCAGCGGTGTGAGCTGCTCCCCGATACCTTCAGCCAACATACTGCCCCCTCGCACACAATAGGGCACATCTGCACCCAATTTCACGCCGATTTCACACAGTTCATCTAATGTACAACCAGTTTGATACAGTTCGTTCAATGCGTGCAAGACGGCTGCCGCATTGGTGCTGCCGCCCGCCAGCCCAGCCGCAACTGGAATCCGCTTGACTAAATCAATGTGCAGACCTGCACACGCCGTACCAGTCGCTGTAAAAAACTGCTCTGCCGCTCGTACTGCCAAATTGTGCCCATCAGTTGGCACATAGGCACGGTCACAACTCAAAGTGATGCGTCCAGTATCGGTCTTGGTCACTGTTACATCATCGTGTAATTCCACGGTCTGCATGACCATACGCACAGTATGATAGCCGTTTGGCAGTTTGCCGGTTACGTCCAAGGTCAAATTGATTTTAGCATGTGCGCTGCGTTGGATGCTCTCCATTTGTGCTCAACTCCTTACAGTGGATAATCTTGCGCCGTACGCTCACGGAATACGGTCAGCCGGTCAAAGCCCAGCCCGCGCAGATAGTCTCGATATACCGGGAAACCGCGTCCGATATCGCGTGCGCGGTGTGCATCGCTGCCCAAGCTGACACGGGTACCGCCTAGTCGGCGGTATTCTTCTAAAATCCAACGGTCGGGGCCGGGCTGCTTCTTCCAACCAAACAAGGTAGCGGCGTTGCACTCCAGTGCATACCCGCGCGAGACTGCCAGCCGCAACACAGGTAAAATATGTTCCATATAGTTGTCAAAAGATGGTTCGTTATCCGGCCGCTTCATCACCCGTAATGGGTAATCCAAGTGCGCCAACACATCAAACCCGCCATATTCCTCCATGCGCACGACCTCGGCAAAATATCCCCGTAACAGTGCGTCGCAGTCAATATGGTCATAGTCTTGGTCATAGAAATCAATATCATCTGGCATAGCGTGTAATGAGCCGATGACCACATCAAACGAAAATCCGGTTAATATTTCTTGTGCTAACGACGGGTTCGCGTGCGGTTGTCCGAGTTCGATTCCCTTGAGCAGCTCGACCCGCCCGCAGTAGTTGGGTTGTGCTGTGTCAATGTCGCGCTGCACCGCTGCAATGTCATAGCGAATGGGGGCAGCTTTACGAAATATGTCATAGTGGTCGGTCACGGCCAACACGTCCACGCCCGCTAAAATCGCTGCGTCTGCCATCTGTGTAATCGTCGCCGGTTCGCGTTCGGTGTCAAACGAATACCGCGAATGGGTATGTAAATCAACCATGAATTTCTCTCCTTCGTGCCCGACAAAAAGCCCCCGGAATACGTTCCAGGGGCCAGTGCAAAAACACAGTGTTTTTCTTAGTGAGCGGCTGCCTCATTCACCAGACGCTCGGTATCCTGCGCGATTACCAATTCTTCATTGGTCGGGATGACCAGCACGCGCACACGCGCATAGTCAATCGAAATATCCATCTGACGGCCGCGGAACTTGTTCTTCTCCGGGTCAATCTTAATGCCCAGATATTCCATGTGCTCACATACGTCCCAGCGTACCGAGCGGTCGTTCTCGCCAACACCAGCGGTGAATACAATCGCGTCTACGCCGCCCATTGCTGCGATAAACGAACCGATAATCTTCTTAACCGACAGGTTGAACATGTCCTTTGCCAGCGCTGCGCGCACATTGCCTTCGGCAATTGCGGCATCCAAATCACGGAAGTCGGACGAAACACCCGAAATACCCAGCATACCCGATTTTTTATTCAGGATGTTGATGACATCGTGTGCGTCCATCTTTTCATGCTCGGCTAAAAATTCGATAATCGCCGGGTCAATGTTACCCGAACGGGTGCCCATCGGCAGACCATCCAGCGGCGTAAAGCCCATCGAAGTGTCAACCGATTTGCCGCCATCAATCGCAGAAATCGACGAACCGTTGCCCAAGTGGCAAGTGATGATTTTCAAATCCTCAATCGGGCGACCCAGCATCTCGGCTGCCTGCTTGGATACATACTTATGCGAAGTGCCGTGGAAACCATAGCGGCGAATCTTGTACTTTTCATAGTACTCATAAGGAATCGCGTACATGTAATTCTTCGGCGGCATGGTCTGGTGGAATGCGGTATCGAATACGGCAACCTGCGGCACGTCCTTACCCATAACCTCTTCACAAGCGTGAATACCGATGAGGTTGGGGGTATTATGCAGCGGTGCGAGCGGGATGCAGGCTTCGATAGCCTTAATGACTTCGTCGTTAATCAGAACCGAATCGGCAAAATATTCACCGCCGTGTACAACGCGATGACCGACCGCATTGATTTCGGACATGTCGTGGATAACGCCCCACTTCTCGTCCAACAAAATGTCGATAACTGCCTTAATGGCATCGGCATGTGTGGTCATGGACACATCAGCCTTGTACTTCTCGTCCGAGCTGCCCTGATGGGTCAGTTTGCCGTCAATGCCGATTCGTTCACACAGACCCTTTGCCAATACGGTTTTGGTATCCATGTCGAACAGCTGATACTTCAGGGAAGAACTGCCTGCGTTAATAACCAGTACTTTCATTCTTCATAACTCCTTGCTGTGTTTTTGGTCACAATGTTTCAAAATGTTCCGCTTTTGTCGTGCGCAAAGATGCAAAAGAAATTTGCAAGAATCAACAAATACGTGTACAATAATTCATATAGTTCTATTGTACACCACCCCGTGCAAATGTACAACATCTATTCTGGAATTTTTTTGGAGGCTCTGATGAAAATTTGTGGAATCGTCGCAGAATATAACCCGTTTCACAACGGGCACGCCTATCATACCGCGCAAACCCGCGCCATTTTGGGAGCGGATACCCCGCTGGTAGCGGTCATGTCGGGCAACTATGTGCAGCGCGGCGATTTCGCCATGCTGGACAAATACCAGCGGGCAGCTATGGCCGTTCAAAGTGGTCTGGATTTGGTGCTGGAATTGCCCCTACCTGCCGCACTGTCCTCAGCCGAAGGGTTTGCACGCGGTGCTGTCGCTACGCTCGACGCGCTCGGCTGTGTCACGCATCTTTCATTCGGTTCGGAGTGCGGTAACCTCGACCGCATTCAGCAAGCCGCACGCTGTGTGCGCGCCGGTCTGCCCGATGCCTTGCGTGCCGGTCATTCCTATGCCGCCGCACTCGAACAAGTTGTATCTGCGGTTGACCCTAATGCCGGTGCCCTGCTCGCCCAGCCCAACAACACCCTTGGCATTGAATATTGCGCCGCCCTTGATGCATGCGGCTCATCTATCCAGCCGCTGACGATTCTGCGCGACGGGGCTGCGCACGACAGCGAACAAGCACATATACGCCCATCGGCTTCCTTTGTTCGCGCTGCTGTGTTAAATGGCACCTTGAATCAATATGAGGATACCCTGCCACCTCCGGCACTGACTATCTTACAAGCCGCGCTCTTGAGCGGTGCCGCTCCGGTTCACACTGCGGTTTGTGACCACGCCATCCTGTCTTATCTGCGGCGGTTGTCTCCCGACGACTTGTTACGCTTTTCGGGCGGCTCTGACGGTATCCAACACCGCCTGTACCGCGCTATCCAATCTCAGACCAATTTTCCCGCCATTTGCCGTGCCGCCCAGACCCGTCGTTATCCGCTTGCCCGTGTACGCCGTGCGCTACTGCGTGCCTATCTTGATTTACCTGCCAATATCAGTGTTTATCCGCAATATCTGCGCGTACTTGCCATTGGTGCGCGTGGACGCTCCATCTTGCGGCGCTTGTCTACGGATTTGCCAGTTATCACAAAACCGGTATCTGAAAAAAGATTGCCCGATGAACTGCAACCCGCGCTGCGCGCCGATGTGCTTGCAGACGATTTGTTCGCCCTCGCACAACCCAACCCCGACTTGCGCACTGGTGGCAGTCACTACCGCCGTACCCCCTTCTGTCTGCCCGGCAGTCACTAACCCCGAAGCGCAAATCGAGTTCAGGGGCTGCGCCCCTGACGCGCTCCAGCCGCGCAGGCTGGTCGCGCCCCGCAGGACGCGAAATCCCCCTTTGATTGTCGGTCTTGTGCCGACAATCAACCAAACTATCAAAAAAGCGCCGTCCCGCAGGACGGCGCAAATTTATGCTATGTTTTGGCCACGTTTTATCTCTTCAATCCCGTAATTGACTGCTGACGCGATAAGAAATGTCCTTTCCTTCCTTCTGGTATAGAATTTCATAATCGAAAACTTGTTGAGAAGTTGTGTCTTGAACCGTAAAGCAGATTCGGTCTTGGGGCAAAATTTTAATACCGTCTTGCGGAATATACACAAAATCCAATCGGTCAGACGCTGCATTCACACGTCCAATACCGGTATCATCCACCACAAATACATTGGTTTGACTACCGTCCTTTCCTTGTGCGATTGCTGCAAATTCTATAGAGCCTGATTCTTCACTTGATGGAAATGTATAATCCAAAATAGTATAATCCGGATACTTCTGCGTAATCACAGATAAATATTCATTGTCAGCACTAGAACTTTCTTCTTGATGTACAACGGGTGTCTCTGTATCCAAAATATATACAAGTAAACCTCCCGCTACAACCAAAGCTACTGCCAACAATCCCCCAGTAAGGAATTTCTTTTGATAACGCATAGTATCTCCATCCTTTTACAATGGTTGATTTTTATGCAAAATATCCTTCATCATAAAGTTTAATGTATTCATCAGTGTTTAAATTTTCTCGTACTTTAAAATGAATATGTGCTTCTGCTGGAGCATATACATCCGAAATGCTTTCCGTCTGTTCAAACCAGTCATCCTCATATCCATCCATCCATACTTTATACACAAGGCGACCTCCTGTATTCACACCAGGTATATATGCCTCAAGTATTTGAAATGAATACGGCGGGATTGTCAGATATGCACCTGACGACCTTCCCTCTGTCCAACTTCGGCTAGCTGAAACTTCTAACCCTGCTTCACCCGAAGCCTTTGCCAAAATAACCCCTGCTTCAGCACTCGCCTTTGCATAAGCACCAAAACTTCCCGTTACTGTACCACTCGTTGTATAGATATATTCAATTTCTAATTCTCCTGCGGATGTAGTATTATCTCCAGAAACACTACCAAGGTATTCATATTCCCAAATCGTATCTACATAATCTGGATCATAATCAATCACTTCACGTATATATATTCCTCGCCGCATATTGTCAGAATTTTTTTCATTCAAAGCTGCACCTGTAGAAGTCAACAAAATACTAATAGCTGGTATAATACACAAAGCTAATGATACTTTTCGTTTTTTCATACTTGCACCAACTTTCTTAATTCTAAAATACACTTAGCACTTCATCCTTTATTCAAACATTCTCCTTTCTTATTGTTATTCTATCTATTTCTTTCCTTTTTTTTTCAACATCGATATTATACAATTTATTTAAATAAAACTTATTCATTTCGACAGAAAAAAGCTCCCCAACTGGGGAGCTTATGTTTTAGTGAACGTATTCAAATTCCATGTCGCCAATGACAACGATGCTGCCTTCCTCGACCCCAAGCTGTTCCAATCGGTCATACACGCCCGCATTTTTCAACATTCTATCCATATACAGGCGGGATTCATAATCATCAGTGTTGACGCTGCCCATGATTTTGTCAATCCATGCGCCGCCGACCACATAATAATCTTCCACTTTTTCAATCGTAATGTCGCGCTCGCTCACGCTCTCCTCAACCGGCACAAACTCCGGTTCGTAGGTGAACACCGGCGGCAATTCCTGAAGCATTTCCCACGTCTTGTGAATCATCTCGCGCACGCCCTGATTGGTCGCTGCCGACAATTCCAAGAATCCAAAGCCGTGCTCGTCGGCATAGGCTTTAAGCTTGTCCAGCGCGGCGCGGTCATCGCCCAATAAATCCACCTTGTTGGCAACCAGAATCTGGGGGCGCGATGCCAGAAATTCACTGTATCCGGCAAGTTCGGCGTTGATGGTCTGCACGTCCTCCAATGGGTCACGCCCCTCACTGCCCGACGCGTCTACCAGATGCAGCAGCAATCGGCAGCGGTCAATGTGGCGCAAAAAGTCGTGCCCCAAGCCTGCGCCCTCGGATGCACCCTCGATGATGCCCGGAATATCTGCCATAACAAAGGACTGTTCCTCAGCCACGCGCACCACGCCCAGATTGGGAATCAATGTGGTAAAATGATAGTTGGCGATTTTGGGGCGTGCCGCCGATACCATCGACAACAAAGTAGACTTGCCCACATTGGGGAAGCCCACCAGACCAACATCTGCCAGCAGTTTGAGCTCAAGCGTAATTTCCATTTCTACGCCCGGCTGTCCGGGCTTGGCAAAACGCGGTGCCTGTCGGGTGGGGGTGGCAAAGTGCTTGTTGCCCCAGCCCCCACGGCCGCCCTTGCAGAGGATGAAGGGCTCGGGGTCGGACATGTCCTTGATGATCTCATTGGTCTCCGCGTCCCGGACCAGGGTGCCCCGGGGGACACGGATGGTGAGGCTCTGACCGTCCTTTCCGGTTTTGCGCTGGCCGGCGCCGTCCACGCCGTTTTCGGCGGTGTATTTGCGCTTATAGCGAAAATCCATCAGGGTGGAGAGATTGTCGTCCACCTGGAGAATGATGTTGCCGCCGTTGCCGCCGTCGCCGCCGTCGGGGCCGCCCTGGGCGACGTACTTCTCCCGGTGAAAGGCCACGGCGCCGTTGCCGCCGTTGCCGGCCTTCAC